>OIZR01000031.1_pt1 | contig 134001 bp, 124 predicted proteins | sample 1588591 | NCBI WGS metagenome assembly OIZR01 (sample SAMN03283249) | human gut metagenome | biome: human-associated habitat; material: feces | host: Homo sapiens | place: USA | collected 2013 | reverse complement strand
CTTGCTGGCTGGCAAGCTGCTTTGACACAGCAATTGCACAAAATCGTCAGTCGGCGGGCAATGGTTTCTTATTCGGAGGCAGCCAACAGGGTGCTTTTTGTTTGCCAGAGTATAGATCAGAACTTACGCCAGGCGCTGGGCAGGAACAGTACCAGCATGGGGAACAGCTCCAACCGGCCCGCCAGCATATCGAAGATCAAAACCAGTTTGGCTGGGTTGGAGAAGCCCGCAAAGTTCATCATCGGGCCTACTTGCGACAAACCGGGGCCAATATTGTTCAGTGTAGCCGCCACAGCCGTAAAGTTGGTCACCATATCAAACCCATCCAAGCTGATAAGCATGATCGACGCCACCAGGATAAACAGGTAGGCGCAGAGGTAGACATTGGTAGTGCGAATGGTCTCGTGGCTGAGCAGTTTGCCGTCCATCCGCACCGGTGCCACCACCTGGGGATGCATAGCCTGCTTCAGCTCCTTGCCCACCGTTTTGCGGAAGATCAGGATACGGCTCACCTTCATGCCGCCGCCGGTACTGCCTGCACAGGCGCCGACAAACATCAGCAGCACCAGCAGCTGCTTGGACAAGGTAGGCCACAGGTCAAAGTCGCAGCTGGAGAAGCCGGTAGTGGTGATGATGGAACCCACCTGGAACGCCGCATGGCGCAGCGCCTCTCCCAAACCACTGTACATACTGCGGATGTTCAGCGTAATGATGCCGATGGATACCAGGATGATGCCAAGATACGCCCGGACCTCCTCGCTGGACACCGCCCGGCGGAACCGGCGCAGCAGAAGCAGGAAGTAGAAGTTGAAGTTGACACCAAACAGGATCATGAAGATGGTAACGACCCACTGAATATAGGGCGAGAACTGCGCAAAGCTGTCGTTCTTAAAGCCGAAGCCGCCCGTACCCGCCGTACCAAAAGCGGTAAGCAGAGACTCAAACAAGGGCATACCGCCTGCCATCAGGAACACCAGCTGGGCCAATGTAAGCGCCAGGTAGATGCCGTACAGGAGCTTTGCGGTGGACTGGACCTTGGGTACCAGCTTATCCACCTGCGGGCCAGGGCTTTCCGCCTTCATCAGGTTGACGTGGGAACCGCCGGTCAGGGGCAGCAGCGTCAGCAAAAACACCAGCACGCCCATGCCGCCGATCCAGTGGGTAAAGCTGCGCCACAACAGGATGCCCCGGGGCAGCCCCTCCACCGCAGGCAGAATACTGGCGCCGGTGGTGGTAAAGCCGGACACCGTCTCAAACAAAGCATCGATGGGGTCCGGGATGCAGCCGGTCAGCACAAAGGGCACTGCACCCATAATACTGATGACGATCCAGCTTAGTGCGGTGGTGGCAAAGCCCTCCCGCATATAAAACACTTTGCTGGTGGGTTTAGCCAGCCGCAGCAGCAGGCCAAACACAACACACAGGGCTGCGGTGATCAAAAAAGCACCCAGCACAGACCACTCGCCGTAGATCGCACTGGTGGCGGCGGGCAGCATCAGCAGCGCTGACTCGCACAGCAGGATATAGCTCAGCAGCCGGAAAACGATCGCATAGTTCATTGGTCCGCCTCCGTTAATCCGCCACGATATCCCGCAGGTCGTGCAGGCCGTGCTCCAAAGTAACAACGATGACGTTGTCCCCCACCTGGATCTCATCGCCGCCGCGGGGGATCAGGATCTGTTCTCCGCGCATGATGCAGCACAGCAGCAGGTTCTGTTTCAGGCGCAGGCGGCTCAGCGGCACACCAGTGGCCTTGCTCTCCTCATGGACCGTAAACTCCAGCGCTTCCACCCGGTCATCCAGGATGCGGTACAAGGTCTTGACATTGCTGCCCGCCTCGTTTTGCAGCGCACGCACATACTGCACGATATAGTCACAGGTCATGTACTTGGGATAGACGATGCTGCCCAGCTCCAACCCGCTGATGATATCATCAAACTCCAGACGGTTGATCTTGGTGACCAATTTGCCCTTGGAATGTTTTTTGGCAAACAGGGTCAGCAACACGTTCTCCTCGTCAATATTGGTCAGCGCCACAAAAGCCTCGGTAGAGCCCAGCCCCTCGGAAAGCAGGAAATCCCGGTTGGAGCCGTCCTCGTTCAGGATCTGCGCCTCCGGCAGTTCCTCGGCCAGCTGCATGCAGCGGGCGGGGTCCCGTTCCACGATGCGGACCCGCACCTTGTTCTCCAACAGTTCCTGGCTGAGATAAAAGGCGATCGCACCGCCGCCGACGATCAGGGCATTTTTTACCGGACGCACCGGCAGATTGATCTTCTGGAAGAAGTCCCGTGCTCTTTCCTGCGTGGCCAGGAAGGTCACCTGGTCCCCATTGCGCAGCACAAAATCACCGTTGGGGATCAGCACATCTGCCCCGCGCTCCACGGCGCAGACCAGCACATCACTGCCCAGACGGGAGAGGATATCCCGGATCGCCATACCGTCCATCCCCTGTGCTTCGGTCAGTGCGCACTTGATCAGCCGCACACGGCCATCCGCAAAGGTATCGATCTTGCTGGCACCGGGGAACCGCAGCAGATGGGAGATCTCCATAGCGGTAGCCATCTCCGGGTTGACGATGGCCGAAATACCCGTCTGCTTTTTGATGAACTCCAGCTCATGGCTGTAGGACGGATTGCGCACACGGGCAATGGTGTGGCAGTGGCCTGCCTTTTTGGCAAACATGCAGCACAGCAGGTTCAGCTCATCCGAGCCGGTAATGGCAATGAACACATCCGCCTCTTCGATCCCCGCCTCATACAAGGTGGCAATGGAAGCGCCGTTGCCCACAATGCCCATTACATCATAGGCCTCACTGATGTGCTCTACCCGGGGCTTGTTGGTGTCGATGACCGTAACATTATGGCCCTCTTCACTGAGCTGCCGCGCCAGCGCTGTGCCGACTTTACCGCCGCCCACCAGAATGATCTTCATGCAAACAATTCCTCTCTTTTATAATCGTCCCGCGAAGGGGGAACAAACGCACAAAAAGGCTCCCGAAGCAAAGCCAGACCTGTGCTGAGACGTTCAGACACGCCCCATTTCAGCCGACTCCAGCTGCTGCAGCCGATGCCTTGCTTCGGGAACCCTGGGTGTCCCGCTGAACGGGACCCCCTTCTTTTTTAGAAACGCTCTACCCCATCCTGGGTGACCAGTGCATAGACCAGCGGTGCCTCAGCCGGTTTTTCCGGACCATAGGCAAGACCGCTGCGGTACTCTGCCTCTGCAGCGGCAAACCGCTCCGACGCACCATAGAAGGTAGCCAGGCTCTCCCCGGCCTTTACATAATCGCCCCGCTTTTTATGCAGCACGATGCCCGCAGCAAAATCCAGCGAATCGCCCTTTTTCTGGCGGCCTGCGCCCAGCAGCACACTGGCACTGCCGATCTTTTCTGCATCGTTCTGGACGATATAGCCGTCCTGCTCGGCCAGCAGTTCATACTTTGCAGCGGGCTGGTCAAACAAGCTGTAATCTTCCAGCACCCGCACATCACCGCCCTGGGCAGCAAACATCTGCTTGCACTTTTCAAAAGCAGAGCCGTCTGCCACCACGGCTTCGGCCATGGCGCGGCACTCGGCGCGGCTGCCCTTGCCTGCCAGCACCAGCATATTGGACGCCAGTTGCAGGCACACCTCGGTCAGGTCTGCCGGGCCGCGGCCCTTCAGGACCTCCATGCTCTCCATAACTTCCAGGCTGTTGCCGATATTGTGCCCCAGAGGGGTATCCATATCGGTGATCATGGCAGCCATGCGGCGGCCATGATGGGTGCCGATGGAGACCATCAGTTTTGCCAGCTCAATGCTCTGGTCCACCGTCTTCATAAATGCACCGGTGCCGGTGGTCACGTCCAGCAGGATGGCATCCGAGCCGGAGGCCAGCTTTTTGGACATGATGCTGGAGGCGATCAACGGGATGCAGCTGACCGTTGCGGTGACATCCCGCAGGGCGTACATTTTTTTATCCGCCAATGCAATGCCCTCGCTCTGGCCAATGACCGACAGTCCGATCTGATTGACCTGGGCAAAGAACTCCTCCTGAGAAAGGGCCGTGCGGGTGCCGGGCACGCTCTCCATCTTATCAATGGTACCGCCGGTATGCCCCAGGCCCCGGCCGCTCATTTTGGCGATCTTGACCCCGCAGGCTGCCACGATCGGGGCAATGACCAAGGTGGTCTTATCCCCCACGCCGCCGGTGGAGTGTTTGTCCACCTTGATCCCCGGGATAGGCGACAGATCCACCATGACACCGCTATGGGCCATCACGTCGGTCAGCTCGGCAGTCTCCTCATCGGTCATGCCACGCAGATAGACCGCCATCATCCAAGCTGCCATCTGATAATCAGCCACCTCGCCGCGGGTAAAACCGCCTACAATGGCCTCCAGCTCCTCACGGGTATGGGTGCCCCCATCCCGTTTTTTTGCGATCAAATCATAAATACGCATCACAGGTTCTCCGATCTGCATTTCAGCACAGGACAGCGCTCTCCCGCACAGTGTTGCGCAGGCAGGGCCTTGTCAATTATAGAGTATACCGGTTTCCGGGATAAAATCAAGCGGAAAACGCACCCCCTCCCTGCAAAAGCGGCAAATTGCTCCTGAACATATGGGAAACGTGGAGATTTTTCCCGCTTTTTCGAAAAAAAGTGGTCGTTCCAGCCTGCCTTCCGGCTTTTGTTCCTCCCCCTCCTCTTTCGGGGTCGGCAGCGGAAAACAAAATGGGCGCGACTGCCCAAAAGCAAGCCGCGCCCACGATCAAAAGGCCGGAGGTGATTTGGTTAACGAGACCCCTTATCGTAGGGGATGCCCTCCGCCTTAGGTGCCATGCTGTTTTTGGAGGTAAAGGCCAGGATGATCATCGAGGCCACAAAAGGCATCATGTTGTAGATGTTGCTGGACCAGTGCAGCTGTGCCAGGAAAGTAGAGTCCGCAATGTTGGCCAGACTCTTAAACACAGCAAAGAACATGGCCGCACCACAGATGTGCATGGGCTTCCACTGGCCAAAGATCATGACCGCCAGGGCCAAAAAGCCTGCGCCGGTAACACCCACTTCAAAGTTCCAGGTCTGCACCGGGGGCACCACATATGCCATGCCGCCGATGGCGCCCAGCGCACCGGAGAGCAGAACGCCGGCATAACGCATCTTGTACACGTTGACGCCCACCGAGTCCGCTGCCTGGGGATGCTCACCGCAGGCCCGCAGACGCAGGCCAAAGCGGGTCTTGTACAGAACGAGATAACTGATCACCAACAGGATCAACCCCAGCGGGACAAAGATGCTGAGCTCCAGTCCGCCAATGCTGAACAGGAAGGGCTTATTGGAGTAAGTCAGCTTTGCGCTGCCGCTTTCGCTGAAGTACTTGGCGATGACCACGGCAATGGCGGTTGCCAGCAAGTTCAGCGCTGTACCGCCTATGGTTTGGTCTGCTTTTAGGTTGATGGAGGCATACGCCAGCAGCAAACTGTAGATCATGCCCGCCAGTGCTGCCACCAGCACCGAGATCACCACCACCGCAAAGGGCGGCAGGCTCGGCGGCAGCATGGTCAGGGTCAGCACACCCGCCACGCCGCCGATGACCATGATGCCCTCCAGCGCAATGTTGATAATGCCGGAGTGCTCACTGAACATACCGCCCAGGGCCACCAGCATCAAAACGATGCCGTACAGCAAGGTATATTTGATCAGAAGCAGCATATCATTTGCCCTCCTTCGGTTTTTCTGCAGGGGCAGGCTCTGCGTTTACATTTGTCTTGTCTTTGTGCTTGAACAGCAGGGTGTGGATCTTGCCGCGGAACAGCATCGAGAAAGCGCACAGGTAAATGATGATGCCGCTGATCAGATCCGCCACCTCAGTGGGGTAGTACTTGGTGGAAAGGAACGCGCCGCCCACCGAAATGTGGGAGATGAACAAGGCCGAGAAGATCACGCCCAGGGGGTTGGAGCTGGCCAGCAGCGCTACCGAGATGCCGTTGAAACCAATGGCCGGCAGGCTGGTGGAGTTCAGCGGGTTCCACTCGGAGACAGCAGACAGATAGTACAGACCCGCACCAAAACCAGCCAGCGCACCGGCAATGGTCATGGAGAGGATGATGTTCTTCTTTTCATTGATGCCGGCATAGCGGGCAGCATTCTTGTTCAGGCCCACCGCCTTCAGCTCATAGCCAAAGGTGGTCTTGTTCAGCACCACCCAGATCAGGATCGCCACAGCAATGGCCAGGAAAATCGCGATGGTGGTGCTGTTGGTCTGGAACATCTTGTTCAAGCCAAAATCCGGGATCAGGCTCTGGGCCAGATCCTTATGCTTGCGCAGGTTCAGGGTACGGGTGTTCCGGGCATCGTACATAGGGCCGGTACCGTACTGGTAGATCAGCTCGTTGACCAGATACAGGCCGATCCAGTTGAACATAATGGAGGTAATGACCTCGTTGATGTTCAGGTAGGCTTTGAAGAAGCCGGGGATCGCACCCCAGATGCCGCCCATGATGGTAGCCACCAGCAGGCACACGAACCAGGGCAGCTTGAGCATGATGGCACAGTACAGCGCACCGTAGGCGCCCAGCGTATACTGGCCGGCCGCACCGATGTTGAACAGGCCGGTCTTAAAGGCAAACGCCACCGACAGACCGGTCATGATCAGCGGTGCAGCGTTGGCCAGGACCTTGCCCACGCCATACGGCGCATCAAAGAAGCCGCCCTGCAGGATGCGGACAAAACCGTCGCCCCATGCATGGGACGGGTTGATGGCCAGCAGTACCAGGTAACCGCCTACCAGACCGATGACAACGCACAGCAGCGCTGCCAGCACACTGGTGATGGAATCCTGCGCACCGCTGCGGGAAAGCATATTCTTTTTCATGGATCAATCCCTCCCCTGTTTGCGGGCGCCGGCCATATACAAGCCCAGCTCCTGGACGGTAGTGGTTTTGGGGTCAAATTCGCCCACGATCTCGCCCTCGTACATGACAAGGATGCGGTCGGAGAGGTTCATCACCTCGTCCAGCTCCAGGCTGACCAACAGCACCGCCTTGCCCTTATCCCGCTCGGCCACGATCTGGCTATGGATATACTCAATAGCGCCCACATCCAGGCCGCGGGTAGGCTGCACCGCCACCAGCAGCTGCGGGTCGCGGTCGATCTCACGGGCGATGATGGCTTTTTGCTGGTTGCCGCCGGACATGCTGCGCACGATGGTGCTGCTGCCCTGGCCGCTGCGCACGTCGTACTGCTGGATCAGCCGATCCGAGTACTCCCGCACCTTATCCTTGCGGATGATGCCGCCGTGCTGGAACTCCGGCTCCCAGTAACGCTGCAGCACCATATTGTTCTCCAGCGTATAATCCAGCACCAGGCCGTGCTTATGCCGGTCCTCCGGGATATGGCTCATACCCTGTTTTGCGCGGTCCCGGATGGAAGCCCGGGTGATGTCCTTGCCACCCAGGGTGATCTTGCCGGCAGCGATCTTCTCCAGACCGGTCAGCCCATAGACGAACTCCGTCTGTCCGTTGCCCTCAATACCAGCCAGACAGACGATCTCGCCCTGGCGGACCTGGAAGGAAACATTCTTGACCGAATCCTTTTTGTGCTGGGCGTTGTGCATGGTAACGCCCTCCACATCCAGGATCACCTCACCGAGCTTAGCGGGCTGCTTTTCCACCTGTAGCTGCACATCACGGCCCACCATCAGGCGGGACAGCTCCTCTTTGTTGGTGTCCGCAATGTCCACCGTACCCATATACTTGCCCTTGCGCAGCACGGTGCAGCGGTCGGCCACAGCCATGATCTCATTGAGCTTATGGGTGATGAACAGGATGGACTTGCCCTCCTTTTTGAACCCGCGCATGATCTCCATCAGTTCATCGATCTCCTGCGGGGTCAGCACAGCGGTGGGCTCGTCAAAGATCAGGATCTCGTTGTCACGGTAGAGCATCTTCAAGATCTCCACACGCTGCTGCATACCCACCGAGATATCACTGATCAGTGCGTCCGGGTCCACCTTCAGACCGTACTTTTCGCTCAGGGCCACCACCTTTTTGCGGGCTTCCGCCTTCTTCAAAAAGCCCATGCGGTTCGGCTCCACACCCAGGATGATATTATCCAGCACGGAGAAACACTCCACCAGCTTGAAGTGCTGGTGGACCATGCCAATGCCCAGGGCGTTGGCATCGTTGGGGTTGCGGACTGCAACCTCCTTGCCGTTTTTCAGGATCTTACCATGTTCCGGCTGATACAGGCCGAACAGCACACTCATCAGCGTACTTTTGCCCGCGCCGTTCTCGCCCAGCAGGGCGTGTACCTCGCCCTTGCGCAGTTGCAGGGTGATATCGTCGTTGGCCTTGATGCCGGGAAACTCCTTGGTGATATGGAGCATCTCGATCACGAATTCCTCTGCCAATCTGCTCACTCTCCTTTCGTACCGTAAAAGGCACACTTTACTAGCTTCCATTATACCTGATTTTCGACCCGTTGCACACTTCTTTTTTATTTTTTGGAGAAAAGTCGGATTATTAGTATTACTTTTATGCACTATGCACAAATATTCTCGTGCTCCTTTTGTCCTCCGCCCCAAAGAACAGACCATTCTCCTCTGTTTTTTGCGTGTTTATGTGCTTTCACTCTCCATGGCAGAATGATGAAGGCTGGGGCTTTTTTGCCTTTTTCCGCACTGCTGCTCCCTAACACGCACATCCCCAGTGAAAAACGCCATCCAAACAGAGGGACGGCAAAGCTCTCCCTTTGCCGTCCCTCTATGTACCGCAGACCTCAGCCCCGAGTCTTTTCCCAATAAGCCCCCATGCTCTGGCCCGGCTGGTCCGTAACTTCCTGGCAGAGATACTCTTCCAGCCCCCAATCCTGGGGTCGGAATGTCAGGGCACCCTCCACCGTGTCAAACTCCACCTCGGCATACCAAAACTCTGTAGGCTGCCCTTGATCCACCCGGTTCACTTCCAGCAAGTGGGTTTCTCCCAGGGCATAGCTGCGGCGCAGCTTGCCGATCAGCGGCTTGGCAATGATCTTCTGTTCCAGCTGGCGGAACAGCTCCTGGTCTATGGGGCGCTCGATCTCCTCCCGGGCCAGGGTACCCGCCGACTTAAAGCAGAGGATATACTGCGTATCGCCTCCGGTCAGCGCTTCTTCCCGGATGCGCACGGTAGGATGCACACTGATATATCCCTGCCGCATCCGAAATTCCTCCCGCAGGGGCAGTCCCTGGGGCCAGCCGCTCACCAGCCATTTGCGTTCGATCTCCATATTCATTCCCTCCATTGCGGTGATGTATGATCGTATTGTAACACATTTTCACGGGATTTTCTTTGAAACTTTTCCATAAACTCTGCCTGCGCTCTCCGTCCGTGCCCTGTTTTTTGCTGTATACAGGACTCCATCCCCAACCCAAAAAACACACGGAACAGCACACCTGCCACACCTTATAAGTCATACTCATCCCCCATCGGATGGGCTACCTTGGCAAAATCAAAGCGTTTGCTCCAAAATTCCATTTGCTCTCCATAACAAAATCGTCATTTTTGTCTGTTGCCTTTTTGTGGCGTGTACGTTATAATCGACCCGTAGATAGCAGCGGCGCTGTGGGTCAGGCTGACTCGCAGCGCCGTTTTATTCAGGTTTTGATTGGGTGCGGCGGCATTCGCGGCAAGTAAGGAGCAGAATTTATGGCAGCAAACGTAAAGGAGATCTACGGCAGCAAGGTATTCAACGAGCATATAATGAAAGAGCGCCTGCCCAGCGCCACTTACAAGAGCTTACAGAATACCCTGCACCGGGGCGCACCGCTGGACATTGAAGTGGCCAACGTGGTAGCCAGCGTGATGAAGCGCTGGGCTATGGAGATGGGCGCCACCCACTACACCCACTGGTTCCAGCCCCTGACCGGCACCACCAGTGAGAAGCACGACGGCTTTGTAAGCCCCTTGGGGGATGGCACTGCCATTATGGAGTTCTCCGGCAAGGAGCTGGTCCGCGGCGAGCCGGATGCCTCCTCCTTCCCCTCCGGCGGCCTGCGGGCTACTGCCGAGGCCCGCGGCTACACCGCCTGGGACCCCACCAGCTACGCCTTTGTAAAGGATGACGTACTGTGCATCCCCACCGCCTTTGTCAGCTACACCGGCGAGGCGCTGGACAAAAAGACCCCCCTGCTGCGCTCCATGAACGCCCTGTCCAACCAGGCGGTGCGCATCCTGAAACTGTTTGGCGCAGACATTGACTACGTCTCTACCACGGTCGGCCCGGAGCAGGAGTACTTCCTTATCAAGAAAGAGGACTACGAGGCCCGCCAGGATCTGATCCTCACCGGCCGCACCCTGTTCGGCGCGCCTTCTTCCAAGGGGCAGGAGCTGGAGGAGCACTACTTTGGCGTGATCCGTCCGGAGGTCTCCGCTTTCATGAAGGAACTGGATGTGGAGCTGTGGAAGCTGGGCGTCCCGGCCAAGACCAAGCACAATGAGGTCGCCCCCTGCCAGCATGAGCTTGCCCCCATTTTTGATACCGCCAACGTCGCCATCGATCACAATCTGCTGACCATGGAGATGATGAAGAAGATCGCGCCCCATTACGGGCTGGTCTGCCTGCAGCACGAAAAGCCTTTTGAGGGCGTCAACGGCAGCGGCAAGCACAACAACTGGTCCATGTCCACTGCGGACGAAAACCTGCTGGACCCCGGTGACACCCCGATGGAGAACCTGCAGTTCCTGGTGTTCCTGGCAGCTGTGATCAAGGCTGTGGACGAATACGCCGACCTGCTGCGCACATCGGTCGCCACGCCGGGCAACGATCACCGCCTGGGTGCAAACGAAGCTCCTCCGGCCATCATCTCCATCTTTGTAGGTGAGGAACTGGAGGCCGTTATTGACGCCATCGCTTCGGATTCTCCTTACGCAGGGCCCATCAAAATGAAGATGAACCTGGGCGTTGATGTGCTGCCCACCCTGAGCAAGGACACCACCGACCGCAACCGCACCTCTCCCTTTGCGTTTACCGGCAACAAGTTCGAGTTCCGTATGCCCGGTTCCTCGGAGAACCTGAGCGACGCCAACACCATCCTGAACACCGCCGTTGCCAAAGTCCTGAAGGGCTACGCCGACGAGCTGGAAGGCGCTGAGGACTTTACCGCAGCGGTGATTGAGCTGATCAAACGCACCATCCGGGATCACCGCCGTGTCATCTTTAACGGCAACGGCTACACCGCCGAGTGGGAGGCAGAGGCTGAGCGCCGCGGTCTGCCCAACAAAAAGACCGCCCCGGAGGCTCTGCCCGCCTTGATCGCCCCCAAGAACATCGCTCTGATGGAGGAGTTCGGGGTGCTGACCAAGATCGAGATGCACAGCCGCTATGAGGTGGAGATGGAGCACTACTCCAAGATCCTGAACATCGAGGCACTGACCATGCTGGAAATGGCCCGCAAGCAGCTGCTGCCTGCGATCAATGCCTATATGCGGGTCGTGGCAGATACCGCTGCAGCAAAGCGCAGCGTCAGCCAGTCGATCAGCGTTCACAGCGAGCTCAAGACCCTGGAGCGGCTGTCGGCAGATGCAGACGCCATGAGCGATGCCATCGACGAGCTGCAGCAGGTGGTGGATGCTGCCGAGGCATTGACCGACGAGACCGCCCGTGCCAACGCTTTCCATGACACGGTGCTGCCGGTGATGGCCCGGCTGCGGGCTGCGGCAGACGATGCCGAGACCCTGTGCGATGCCAAGTACTGGCCTCTGCCCAGCTACAGCAAGATGCTGTACTACGTCTGAGCCAGTGCTCCCCTGCATTAAACAAACCAAAAAGGTCCGCGCTCCGGCGCGGACCTTTTTTCTGCCCTAGAGAAAACAAAACACAAAAGGGACGCCCCGACGGGGCGTCCCTTTTGCTTTGGAAGTCAGAGTAAATTCAAATTTCTGCCTGCAGCAGAGAATTACTGGATGTAGTTGACAGTGGTGAACTCGCTGACGGTGGGCTTCACGCTGTCCTCGCAGCTGTTGTCCACAACCAGCTCACCGGAAGCGATCTTAGCCTTCAGAGCCTCGTAATCCTCGACGGTGAAGGTCTTGAAGTTCCAGCTGTCCTCAGCGGTGGGCAGGCCGACGTAGTCGCCCTCCTCCAGGCCGAAGTTGCCGTTGGTGGCAGCGATCTCGGACCAGTTGCCCTCCTCGATGGTGCTCAGAGAGCTCTCCACAGCCTCGGACAGGCCCTTCATAGCGGAGGTCACGAACGGGTTGTAAGCATAGGTGCCATCAGCCACGCCTTTGACGCCCAGGTAGTTCTGGTCAACGTCAACACCGATGACCTTGCCGTCGTTCTTCAGAGCAGCCTCAATAGCAGAGGTGTAGATGCCGCCGCCGCAAGCAAAGACGACCTCGGTGCCGTTGGCATACCAGCCCTCCATACGGGAGGTGATGTTTGCATCGCCGTAGAACTGGCCGCCGTAGAAGTAGTTGACCTCCACCTTGGTGCCCAGCTCCTGTGCAGCAGCGTCGATGCCCTGCACATAGCCGTAGCCGTAGCGGATAACAGCGGGCACAGCCATGCCGCCCAGGAAGCCCAGCTTGGTGTAGCCGTCCTTGGCAGCAGCGTAACCTGCCAGGTAACCTGCCTGCTCCTCCTTAAAGGTGATGCAGTAGCAGTTGTCGGGGATAGCATCGGTGCCGATGTCGAACTGAGTCACGTCCACAGCGATGAACTTGACATCGGGGTACTGCTCAGCAGCCCAAGCCAGAGATGCGCCGTACAGGTAGCCAACGCAGACGACCACCTCAGCACCCTCGTTGACAGCCTGACGGATCATGGTCTCACGGTCCTCATCAGAAGCGTCAGCCTCGGGGATGTAGTGCTGGCAGTTGTCGCCCATGTAGCCGGTGACAGCAGTCCAGCAAGCCTGGTTGAAGCTCTCATCATCGATGGTGCCGGTGTCGCAGCACAGAGCGACCTTAACGATCTTGCCGGCAGCCTCGGAAGAAGCAGCCTCAGAGCTGGCAGCAACGCTGGAGGAAGCTGCGGAAGAAGCAGTGCTGGAGGAAGAACCGCCGCAAGCGGTCAGGATAGAAGCAACAGCGGCGGCGCCTGCCACTGCCATAAAATTACGACGAGAAATCATCTGCATAAGAATAATCTCCTTTTTTTAATCGGCCCCAGGGGTGTCGCCCCTCAGCCCGAATTTCTCAACTGAACAGCGCTACAAATGATACCGTTCACCTTAAAGTATAGCCGCTAACCGCGTGGGTTTCAAGTAAATTCCGATTACAAATTCTTTACAAAAGCTTTAGCGTTCCTTTGCAGCAACATTTGCCGGACCAAAACCAAAGGGCAGCAGCTCGTCCATAGAGCGCTCGATAAAATCGTCCGGGGTACGAGCCATGATCACATTCAGCTCCGGGCCGCCAAATTCAAACAGAGCCTGGCGGCAGACGCCGCAGGGCGAAGTGATCAACTCATTGACCTCGCCCCGGCGGGCACCCACCACCGCAATATCCGTGAACTGGGTCACACCCTGGCTCACTGCATGGAACAGAGCGCTGCGCTCTGCACAGCTGGTGGGGGTAAAGGCGGCATTTTCCACATTGCAGCCGGTAAACACCCGGCCATCCGCGGCGCGCAGTGCTGCACCTACCAAAAAATTGCTGTAAGGCGCATAGGCGTTTTCCCGCGCAGCCAGCGCCTGACGGATCAGCTCCTGCTTTTCTTCCAGAGTCAGATGGGTCATATTGCAGACGCCTCCTTCCGGGTATCAAAAATAAGGTCGGATCAATACTCTGCGCCCAGAGCCACCTTCATCATATCGGTAAAGCTCTTCTGGCGCTGCTCCGGGGTGGTGATCTCCGGTGCCACAAAGCTATCCGAGATGGTCAGCAGGCAGGCAGCATTCTTGCCCAGGGTCGCAGCGTTGGCAAACAGAGCAAAGCTCTCCATCTCCACGCAGACGCAGTCCCGCTCATCCCGCAGCTTCTCCCAATAGGTGGGCTGCTCATCCGAAGGCTGACGGTAGAACACGTCCGAAGAATGGACGCCGCCCTCGATCAGGGGGATGCCCAGCTTCTCCGCAGAAGCACGGAGCTTTGCGTTCAGCTGTGCGCTGGGCAGGGTGTAGTCCTTATCGTAGCCGCTCTGCACCTTGGCATAGCTGGACTCGCTGACAGCGCTGTTGGCCAGCACCACATCAAACAGCTTTGCCTTGGTGGTGTAGCTGCCCGCAGAGCCGATGCGGATGATGTTGTCCACATCGTAGAACTTGAACAGCTCGTAGGAGTAGATGCCGATGGAGGGCATGCCCATACCGCTGCCCATCACGCTGATGGGACGGCCCTGGTAGGTGCCGGTAAAGCCCAGCATCCCACGCACGCCCGTCACCTGACGGACATCCTGCAGGAAGGTATCAGCAATGAACTTGGCGCGCAGCGGGTCGCCCGGCATGAGCACCGTCTTGGCAAAATCGCCCGGCTGGGCACTGATATGAGGGGTAGACATAAATAGAACACGCTCCTTTAGATTGTATAATGGTCTTTACCGGTTACGGTAACTACTGCGGTTGAACACATTCTGAGGCGGGATGTACTTATTGCCGGACCGGATCTCAAAGTGGCAATGGTTGCCGCTGGATCTGCCGGTGCTGCCCACATAGCCAATGAGCTGCCCCTGTTTCACGGTTTGCCCCGCACTAACGACCAGGGACAGGCAGTGGGCGTACACAGTCTTGTAGCCGCCTGCATGGTTGATGATAATAGAATAGCCATAGTTGCTGCCTGCGCCTGCACGGTTATAACCGGCCTTTGCCACCGTGCCCCCTGCCGAAGCATAAATGGGGGTACCGGCACTGGCGCAGATATCCACGCCTCGGTGGCTGCCGCCAAACCAGCGCGAGCAATAGCTATACCCCGGCACCGGCCAGATAAACTGACCGCTGCCCGTGATAAATGTGGTCTTGTTGGTGATCTTTTTGGTGCCCACCACCACCTTTTTGGTCACCGGTTCCTGCAGGGTCTCGCTGCCAAGGATGGTCTGCTCCAACAGCATCCCGTCCGTATCGTAAATGTTCTGAGCCGTCACCGCCCGCAGACCATTCTGGCCTTCCTGCAGGGTCTTGGTGGTGCCCACTGTGTACTCATTGGACTTTGTCTTTTCGATGGCGTAGGGGATCTCCTCTTTCCAGGTGACGGTCTTTGTGATCTGCACCTCCAGCAGAGACTCCTCCTTGGTGATGACCAGCTCATCCCCTGGCATGATGCTGGAATCCTGGCTCAGGGGTGCACCCTTAAAGTTGGGGTTCAGGGCGCAAAGCTCCTTCATGGTCAGGTTGTTCTTCTGGGCGATCTCCCACAGGGTATCGCCTGTCAGGACTTTATAGAGTTTTTGCTGCTGCTGCACCTTGGTGAGCAGTTCTTTCACCTGGTTATAGTCCTGGAAACTCTCATTAAAATAAATGCCGTTCTCCAGCTCGATGGAATGGTTGAAGCCCACCGTAACGTTGGGATCATCCTCTTGTTCATAGGGCGCCAGCAGACTGCTCAGGAAGCTTTGCAGCTGCACGCCTTCCTCACACACAGCGGTGAGCTGCCCGTCCAGATACAGGGCGGTGCCCTCGCTGATCTGGTCGTCTGAGGTGCGGAGGATGGCGTCCGCCATGCTGTTCTCGTCCATCACATCATGGGCCACACCCACTGTATAGGCGGGTTCAATGGTCCACTCGGTCTTTTCGGTACCTGCATAATTGATACGCTGCTGCACAGCATCCCGGGCAGAGTTGAACACGTCCTCGTTGGCCACATAGCCCACCGTCTCGCCGTTGACCTGCACTGCCAGCGCATAGGGGCGCTGCACCACTGTGGAGACCACCACCCACATGGCGCCCGCCGCAGCCATGGGCAGCAGGTACATTGCCAGACGGGGCAGACGCTCCAGGTTATGGCGTATACCGGCAGCCAGATAGCTGCCGCTGATCTTCAATGCGGCACGCAGCCCCTGCTGGCAGCGGATCTGATGCGCCCGCACCAGCAGACGACAGATGCCCCGGAACAGGATGTAAAAGGGACCTATCAGCTCCTCCAGCACCCGGGCTGCCCCGGGGAAGGCGGTCGCACCCAGCTCATGGGCAAAACGGCCAGCCCAGGCCACCAATGCCAGGAAAACATCCCGCACCCATCGGCCGGCCCGTACAAACGCGTATTCTGTACAAAAACCCAGGACATAAAACACCTCGCCCAGGGTCAGCAGCACCGGGTTGGAGGCCAGATACTGCACCGCAGCCTCCGCCTTGCTTTGCCACACACCACGCATACTGTGTCGGCGCAGCAACGTGCGGCACTGCACCTGCGCCCACCAGGAACGCAGCTTTTGCCGTTTGTCTGCCGGCGGCTGCGGGGGCGTATTTTTTTGTTCGATCAAAAGGGAGGGCTCCTTCCTAAAGGTCAAATTTTGTGCACCGTCCAGCGGCACAGCACGAAACAGCACAGCCCCGCCAACCTGCCCTTAAAGGGCTGGGACGCAGCGGAGCGGCGCCGGGGAACCAGTGCATCTCCAAGGCTGAACACAGCATGGGGCTACCGCACCAGCAATTTTTTGTTCTTTCTCTTTTATTATACACGCTCCGCCGGATGAAACAAGCGCTGACACAGATTTTGCACCGACTTTTCACCAAAACAGAGCCTGGATGTCCGGCGGCAGCGGACACTCCACCGTAATGCTGTGCAGCTGCTGCGGGGCATCGATCCAAAGGCGCTCCCCTTCCTGACGGCCCTGGGGCAGCCAAAAGGTCTGCCGGGCACAATGCAGCGCCTGCCGCCCGATCCGCTCCCGGCTGCCGCCGTAGAGATCATCCCCTGCCAGCGGGTGTCCCAGATGGGCAAAGTGGACCCGGATCTGGTGGGTACGGCCGGTCACCGGCAGGCAGGCCGCCAAGCTCAGGCCGTTTTCTGCCCGGAGGATCTCATATTCTGTACGGCTTGGTTTGCCCTCCGGCGTAACACAGCGGCCAATAATGCTGTCCCCCCGGCGGCCGATGGGGGCATCTATAACGCCTGGTCCCAAGGGCAGCTCCCCCTGCGGCACCGCATAGTAGAGCTTTTGCACCCGCTGGGCCAGCAGCGGCGCAGCATAGGCATGCTTTGCCGCCAGCACCAGGCCGCTGGTGTCCTTGTCGATGCGGTTCACCGGACGGAACACTGGGCACACGCCGTGCTCCAGCGCCCAGGCTGCATAGCCATTGGCCAAAGTGCCCTCCGGATAATTCAAGGTAGGATGTACTGCCAGCCCGGCGGGCTTATCCACCAAAAGCGCAAAGGGGTCCTCATAGACGATGTGCAGACCGATCTCCGGCTGCGGACGAACGCCAGCACCCTGGGGCGGCAGTGCAAACCGGACCACCTGCCCCGGAAAGACCCTCTGATTGGCCAGCACCGGCCGGTCATCCGCAAAAAAGCCGCCGCCCTGGAACTTGACCCCGCGGGAGAGGTCGGACGACACAGCGCACCGGCGCAAAAAATTGCGCAGCAGCACCCCCTGCGGCCCTTCTTGATCCGGCACCCGGAAACACAGCTCCATCCCCGTGCTCTTCCCCTCTCCTGGGTACGGCTGCCGCCGCTGAAGGCCGGCGCCGCACATCGATTCTTGCACAAACAGTATATCAAAAAAAGCCGCATCTTGCAAATGCCGCCGGTTTATGATATTATGTGCAATGGAAAACGAGTGGAACATACGGCGGCGGGGCGGCTTTGACCGCTCTGAGGAAAGTCCGGGCCTCATAGAGCACGGTAACTGCTAACGGCAGCCGAGGGTGACCTCAGGGAAAGTGCAACAGAAAGGAAACCGCCGCAGCAATGCGGTAAGGATGAAAGGGCGAGGTAAGAGCTCACCAGCGCATGGGTGACTATGCGGCTTTGTAAACCCTACCGGAAGCAACGCCTATATGGGACGTACAGCGCTGCTCGCGTGTCCTGAAGGCGGCACGAGCCTGTCAGCAATGGCAGGCCTAGACAGATCGTCGTTTAATACAGAACCCGGCTTACGGTCTATCTCGTTTTCCATTTTTGATGTTTGAGAGCTGCTGCGCTGTGCGCAGCGGCTTTTTTGCTTGTGTGCCGCAGATTTTTGCGCCGTTCGGCTTTTCGTTTGCGGCGGTTTGTGGTATACTATGGGCGCGCCGGGCCATCGCCCGGATAGACTGGATAAAGGATGTGGAATCCTCCTATGAAGGATGGTTTTTTGAAAGCTGCCGCACTCTCCCCTGCGCTGCGGGTGGCAGACTGCGGATATAACGCCGCTCAGATTGTGGATGCAATGCGTCAGTGCTCCCAGCGGGGCGTCAAGCTGGCGGTGTTCCCGGAGCTATGCCTTACGGGCTATACCTGCGGCGACCTGTTTTTGCAGCGCACCCTGCAGCAGGGCGCACTGGATGCGCTGGACCAGGTTCTGAGCGCCAGCACCGGCCTGGACCTGGTGACCCTGGTGGGGCTGCCCCTTTTGCTGCATGGCAAGCTGTACAACTGTGCCGCCGTGGTCTCCGGCGGGCGTCTGCTGGGTCTTGTGCCCAAAACCTATCTGCCAAACTACGCTGAGTTTTACGAAAAGCGGCATTTTGTGCCCGGCAGCACCCAGGTAGAGACGGTGACCGTCTGCGGACAGCAGACCCTGTTTGGCACCTCTTTGCTGTTTGCCTGCCGTCAGATGCCCAGCTTTGTGCTGGGAGTGGAGCTGTGCGAGGACCTGTGGAGCGTACTGCCCCCCTCCACCTTCCACGCCCTGGCGGGTGCTACGGTGATCGCAAACCTGTCCGCCAGTGACGAAACAGTGGGCAAGGCAGAGTACCGCCGCTCGCTGGTGGAAAATCAGTCCGCCCGTCTGCTGTGCGGTTATCTGTACGCTTCGGCAGGTCACGGCGAGAGCACCCAGGATATGGTGTTTGCCGGCCACGACCTGATCGCAGAAAACGGCTCTCTGCTGGCGGAGACCACCCCCTTTGCCGGGGGATGGGCTGAGACCGAGCTGGACTGCCAGCGCCTGGAGGCTGATCGGGTGCGCAGCACCAGCTTTGAAAGCTCCGACGAGGGCTACCAGACCGTGCTGTTTGACCTGGCTCTGACCGAAACTGCGCTGACCCGCCAGGTGGACACCGCCCCCTTTGTGCCCGGGGATGCAGCCTGCCGCGCCCAGCGGTGCGAGCTGATCCTGACCATGCAGGCAGACGGCCTGGCCAAGCGTCTGGAGCACGCCCATGCCAAAAAGGCCGTACTGGGCATCTCCGGCGGGCTGGACAGCTGTCTGGCACTGCTGGTGGCCGTGCGCACCATGAAGCAGCTGGGACGCCCGGTCTCGGACGTGCTGGCCGTGACGATGCCCTGTTTTGGCACTACCCGCCGCACCCGCTCCAACGCAGAGATCCTCTGTGCAGAGCTGGGGGTAGAGTTCCAGGAGATCGACATTGCCCGCACCGTCCACAGCCACTTCAATGACATCGGCCAGGACAAGGATGTGCTGGACGTCACCTTTGAGAATGGGCAGGCCCGGGTGCGCACCCTGGAGCTGATGGATCTGGCCAACCGCACAGGGGGGCTTGTGGTCGGCACCGGCGACCTGTCCGAGCTGGCGTTGGGATGGGCCACCTACAATGGCGATCATATGAGTATGTACGGCGTCAACGCTGGTGTCCCCAAGACCTTGGTGCGTCATCTGGTACAGTATGAGGCAGAGCAGGCCGGACCCGGCACCCTGCAGCAGGTCCTGTATGACATTCTGGACACGCCCGTATCGCCGGAGCTGCTGCCGGCACAAGACGGAGAGATCGCCCAGCGGACCGAGGACCTTGTAGGCCCTTATGAGCTGCACGACTTTTACCTTTATTATGTACTGCGTTTTGGCTTTGGGCCGGGCAAGATCTTCCGGCTGGCAAAGGCCGCCTTTGCCAACCGGCCGGAGTATACCGACCAGATCCTGTACAAATGGCTGCGCAACTTCTACTGGCGCTTTTTTGCCCAGCAGTTCAAGCGCAGCTGCCTGCCCGATGGCCCCAAGGTGGGCAGCGTGAGCCTTTCGCCCCGGGGCGACTGGCGGATGCCCAGCGATGCCGCCGCTGCTTTGTGGCTGGCGGAGCTGGAGCAGCTGTCCCTGCATTAAGGAGCAAGTATGAAACAAAAACACACTTTGTGGGTCAATCTGGCATTTGCCGCGGTGATCCTTGTTTTAGCCGGGCTGCTGCTGGTGCTGCGCAAAGGCCCCAGCGATGCGCCCCTTGCCGCCGAGCTGATCTACGGCGACAACAACACCGTGATGCAGATCCCCCTGGACGGCCCCGCCCGTTACGACGTGGACACCGGATATCTTACGGTACACATTGAGGTGACGGAGGGGGCAGCCCGGTTTGTGGACTCCCCTTGCCCGGACCATGTGTGTGAAAGTTTTGGCTGGATCACGGTGGAGGATCAGACCGCCAGCTGTCTGCCGGCCCGGGCGGTGCTGACCATCGTCCCGGCTGCCTGAGCCAAAGGAGCATAAACTATGATGGATGAACATGACCGCCGTCTGCGGCAGATCCGCCCCACACCATCCCAGCAGGATGATGGCCCTGTAGAGGTGGACAGCTCCGCATTTTTTGCCGAACCGGCTCCGCCGCCGGTCACTCAACCTGCACCCCCGTCGTCTCCCGTCCAGCCGCCGGAGCCGCCCCGGATGCCAAAACGAGGTATTTTCATGCTGATTTTGCAGGCGATCCTGAGTGTGGCCGCGCTGGTGCAGCTGGCACGCACCCAGATGCTGCCCATGCTGTACCTGGCCGTGCTGGCCGTGCTGCTGGTGTTGTTGTGGTTCGTAGTCTGGCGCTGCCAGCGCTACCGCCACAGTTTTATTGCACACGGTGTTTCGCTGCTTTTATCCATTGCACTGGCCGCAGGCTGCGTTTATGCACAGCAGGGCCTGACTGCTCTGGACAACATCACTGCGGGCGAGGTGACCGGCGCCGAGGCCCACAAGGTCACTCTGGAACCCTTTGTCGTGTACCTGAGCGGTGTGGACACCCGCGGCGCTCTGACCGAAAATGCCCGCAGTGATGTGAACATTCTGGCTGTGGTAAACCCGGAGACCAAGCAGGTGGCGCTGATCAACACGCCCCGGGATTATTATGTGGACCTGGCGGGCACCTCCAGCAAGGACAAGCTGACCCACGCAGGCATGTACGGCGTCCAGACCTCTATGGACACGCTGGGCAACCTGTATGGCGTAAAGGTAGACCACTTTGTCCGCATCAACTTTGCAGGCTTTATCAGCATCGTGGATGCCATTGGCGGAGTGGACGTCTACTCCGACCAGGCATTCACCTCGGTGGGCAGCCCTGGCTATTACGACCCCACCACCTTTGCAGAAGGCTGGAACCACCTGGACGGCAAGGCTGCCCTGGCTTTTGCCCGGGAGCGCCACGCTTTTGCCACCGGTGATATCCAGCGCGGCATCAACCAGATGAAGGTCATTGACGCTATGCTGAGCAAGCTCAAGTCCCCTTCGCTGCTGATGAGCTTTTCCAAGCTGATGGATGCTGTATCTGACTGCTTTGTGACCAGCTTCTCTCAGGCGCAGATCTCGGCGCTGGTGCGGATGCAGCTGGCCGATTTTGCTGAGTGGCAGATCCAGAGCTACACCGCCACCGGCACCAGCGGCTCCAGCACCCACTGCTACTCCGCACAGGGGCAGAAGCTGTACATCATGAAGCCGGACGAAAACTCGGTGAACGAAGCCCGTGCCCTGGCAGCCTCGGTACTGGGCGGACAGCTGTCGGCCGACAGTTCCAGCAGCTCTGCTGCACAGCCCCCTGAAAAAACCGATGTCCACACCCCCACCGCGGACCCCGACGCCGCTGTTCCGGTGCCGGAACCCACACCGGACAGCGTGATCCTGGAACAGCCTGCGGAGCCTTTGCCGGAATCGGAGGCTTCCTCCGACTCCGAAGCTGCGCCGCCTGTCTCCTCTGCCCCTTCCTCTGAGGCTGCCTCGGAGCCTTCTGCCGAAAGCCCGGCTGCCGGTGCGGAGGAAGCACCCGGCCCCCTGACCTCCATCGTAGAGGGGCTTTTGGGCATGGCAAGCGACACCGCCAGCTCTATGCTGGACAGCGCCTCTGACGAGGCCGCATAAAGATCCGTTCTTATAGGCAAAAAACCTCCCGGCTGACGCCGGGAGGTTTTTTGTATGCTGCAAAGCCGCAGCGTCTTATTTCAGGATCTCTCCCAGCAGGCTCTCGCCGTCCAGAGAGGAGGCATCCACATCCAGGTACTGGCAGATGGTCTTCGCAATGGCGCCAAAGCACAGCCGAGTGCCCAGGTCCACCCCTTGCTTGACCCCCTTGCCGCAGACCAGCAGGGGCACATACTCCCGGGTGTGGTCGGTGGTCTTGGTGTAGGAAGGATCGCAGCCGTGATCCGCCGTGATCATCAGCAGGTCCCCTTCCCGCATACCGGGAATGAAATCTGCCAGGAAGCGGTCAAACTCTGTCGCCGCCGCTGCATAGCCCGCCACATCCCGGCGGTGACCATACAGCATATCAAAGTCCACCAGGTTTACAAAGGCCAGGCCCTCAAAATCCCGGGTCTGCAGTGCCTTGGTAAAAGCAATGCCGTTGGTATTGCCGGTGGTCTTGATCTTTTCGGTCACGCCCTCGCCGTCGAAGATATCAAAGATCTTGCCCACAGCGATCACATCTTTGCCAGCGTTTTTCAGCACGTCCAGCATGGTGGCACGAGGGGGCTTAAGGCTCAGGTCGTGGCGGTTGGTGGTGCGGTAGAAGGTATCTGCCGAGTCTCCCAGGAACGGCCGGGCGATCACACGGCCCACGCCGAATTCACCTTTCAGCATCTCACGGGCCATCTCACAGTACTGGTACAGCTGCTGCACCGGCACCAGCTCCTCATGGGCTGCCACCTGGAACACGCTGTCTGCGCTGGTGTAGACGATGAGCGCATTCTCCTTCATCGCCTGCTCACCGTAGTCCCGCAGCACCTGGGTGCCGGAATACGGCTTATTGCACAGCACTTTATGGCCGGTCTTGCGCTCGAACTCCTGGATCAGAGAATCCGGGAATCCATCCGGGAAGGTGGGCAGCGGCTGGGGGCTGACCACACCTGCGATCTCCCAATGGCCAATGGTGGTATCCTTGCCCATGCTCTGCTCCTGCAGGCGTGCAAAGGCACCGGCGGGGGCCGGGTGCTTCTCCCCTACAGTCACGCCGTCCAGGTTAAAGAGACCCAGCTGGCGCAGGTTGGGGCAATCAAAGTTGGGGTGGCGGGCAATGGCCGCCAGGGTATTGGTCCCCTCGTCCCCAAAAGCAGCAGCGTCCGGCTCTGCGCCAACGCCAAAGCTGTCCAGAACGACTAGAAAAACACGCTTATCCATACGCATTTCCTCCTGATAGATCGTTGATGGTTTTTCAGCGGGACTGCCTGCAGCAGCCCCGTCTTTGGTATTACTTATTACCCTTATTATAAACAAACTCTGCTTTCAGCGCAAGTGTCTTTGTCACATAGTTAACAACAGCCCGTTTTGAACAAAACCTTCCCCAAACCTTCGCTAATTTTTTTCTTGCTCTATTGTATCCAACCGAGTATAATAGAGGTAGCACGCCGCATCTGCCGCCGGTCCGAGATCGGACCGGCCGGCTGGGCCATCCGTCCTTTGGACGGCTGAGCCAATAGAGAAGGAATTGTGAGTATTGATGGAGGTTATTTATGAGAAAAACGAAAATCATCTGCACCCTGGGCCCGTCCACTGATCAGGAGGGCGTCCTGCGGGAGCTGATTGCCAATGGCATGAATGTGGCCCGGTTCAACTTTTCCCACGGCTCCCACGAGGAGCACCTGGGCCGCCTGCAGCAGCTGAAGGCTCTGCGGGAGGAGCTGAACCAGCCTGTGGCCGCTCTGCTGGACACTAAGGGCCCTGAGATCCGCCTGAAGGACTTCAAGAACGGTGTGGAGATCCTGGAAGCCGGTCAGCACTTTACCCTGACCACCCGGGATGTGGAAGGCACCAAGGAGATCTGCTCCATTACCTACAAGGATCTGCCCCAGGACGTAGCTGCTGGCGGCGTCATCATGCTGGACGACGGTCTGATCAAGCTGCGCATCCTGTCCGTGAACGACACCGATATCCTCTGCGAGGTGCTGAACAGCGGCAAGATCAAGAACAAAAAGGGCGTCAATGTGCCCGGCGTTCACCTGTCCATGCCCTATATGAGCCAGCGTGACCGGGACGACATCATCTTTGGCATCCAGCAGGGTTTTGATTTTATCGCTGCATCCTTTGTGCGTACCGCACAGGACGTGTACGATATCCGCAACCTGCTGAACGAGTACGACTCCCACATCCGCATCATTGCCAAGGTGGAGAACCGGGAGGGCGTCAACAACATCGACAGCATCCTGGCTGCCGCCGATGCCGTCATGGTGGCCCGCGGCGACCTGGGCGTTGAGATCGACTTTACCGAGCTGCCCGGCATCCAGAAGAGCGTCATCGACCGCTCCTTCTCCTTTGGCAAGCCCATCATCATCGCTACCCAGATGCTGGACAGCATGATCGTCAACCCCCGCCCCACCCGTGCAGAGATCTCGGACGTTGCAAACGCTATCTATGACGGCACCTCTGCCATCATGCTTTCTGGCGAGACCGCTGCCGGCGCATACCCGGTGCAGGCCCTCAAGACCATGTCTGCCATTGCAGAGCGCACGGAGCACGAGCCCCACTATATCGACCGCCGCCTGACCCGCACCATGGTGCGGGATAAGATCAGCGTCAGCGAGGCTACCGCTCACGCTGCCTGCCTGACCGCCCAGGACGTGAACGCTTCCGCCATCGTCACTGTGTCTGAGTCCGGCAACACTGCCCGGCTGCTCAGCAAGTACCGCCCCTCTCAGCCCATCATCGCTTGTGTGATGTGCGAGCAGGTGCAGCGTCAGCTGTCCCTGTCCTGGGGCATCACCCCGCTGATGATGTCTCTGGCACACAGCACCGACGAGCTGATCGTACTGTCCACCTCTCTGGCCAAGGAGCACGGCTACCTGCACGACGGTGAGCTGGCTGTGGTCACTGCCGGTGTGCCGGTGGGTGTCAGCGGCACCACCAACATGATCAAGATTCACATGATCGGCAACTGCCTGGCCACCGGCGTAGGCGTGGGCCGTGAGGATGCAGATCTGTCCAATGCTTCCGGCCGTGCCTGCGTCTGCCACACCCTGGACGAGGTGCGCGCCAAGTTCAAGCCCGGCATGGTGCTGGTGGTGCCCTCCACCAACAACGAGATGCTGGGCTATGTCCGGGATTCTGCCGCCCTGGTGGTGGAGGAGCCGGGCCTGAACAGCCATGCTGCTATTGCAGGCAAAGCACTGCTGAAGCCCACCATCGTGGGTGCTGCCGGCGCTACCGCCCATATCCGGGACGGCCTGATGATCGCTGTGGACTGCGCTCACGGCAGCGTGCAGCGTCTGCAGAACGAGAACGACCGCTAAGCAGCGCATACCGCTAAAACACGCCCAGAGGCACGATAACAGGAGGCCATGATGGAACGCATCGCAAGCTTTTGCGTGGACCACACCACGCTGGACCGGGGTATGTACCTGAGCCGTCAGGATGGCGACGTAAAAACCTGGGATATCCGCATGAAACGCCCGAACTACGGGGATTATCTGTCCACCGGCGCCGCCCATACTCTGGAGCATCTGTTTGCCACCTATGCCCGCAACAGCGCTTACAGCAGCGGCGTGGTGTATGTGGGGCCCATGGGCTGCCGCACCGGCTTTTATCTGCTGACCCGGGGGCTGACCGATGCCCAGGTGCTGGAGCTGACCGTCGATTCCTTCCGCTTTATGGCTGGTTTTGAGGGCGAGATCCCCGGTGCCAGTGAAGTAGAGTGCGGCAACTACCTGGATATGGATCTGCCCTCTGCCCGGGCAGAGGCCGCTGCAATGCTGCCGGTACTGGAAGCACTGCACCCCGACCAGCTGCATTATTGAGCCTTTGTCCCCTGCCGCCCGGCCCGTCTTGGCCGGGCGGCTTTTTGCACCCTGACTGGGCAGGCTTTTTTTCCACAGCTCTTGACAGAACTGGTTTCAGACTGCTTAATATAGAGTGTACTAACCGAACAGGAGAGACAGCATGAAACAGGTCGAAGTTTACACCGACGGCGCATGCAGCGGCAACCCCGGCCCCGGCGGGTGGGGCGCAGTACTGCGCTACCGCTTTGGCGGCAAAGTCTACGAAAAGGAGCTCAGCGGCGGAGATTCGTCCACCACCAACAACCGGATGGAGCTGACCGCCCTGATCGAGGCGCTGCGCCAGCTGAAAGAGCCCTGCCAAGTGCAGCTTTGCACCGACAGCCAGTATGTGATCAACGGGCTGCAGAAAGGCTGGGCCAAGGGATGGAAGCGCCGCGGCTGGAAAAAAGCCGATGGTTCCCCTGCGCTGAACCCGGATCTCTGGGAGCAGGCGCTGGAGCAGGAGGCACGCCACCAGATCACCTATATCTGGGTCAAAGGTCATGCGGGCCACCCAGAAAATGAGCGCTGTGACCAACTGGCTGTAGCGCAAAGCAAAGCACATGGCGGGAGGCAAGGAACATGAACGATACATTTTTGCCCGGGAACGGGTTTGACACCTACGAGAGCCAGGACAAGGTCCTGGTGGGGATGAGCGGCGGCGTGGACTCCAGCGTAACCGTGCGCATCCTGCAGCAACAGGGGTTTGGCGTAATGGGCGCTGTGATCCGTTTTTCCCCTGCCCATGAGGAGGCCGTAGCTGCCGCCCACAAAGCAGCCCAGCAGCTGGGTGTTGAATGCATTACGCTGGATGCCCAGGAGCTGTTTGACCAGCAGGTCGTGCAGCCCTTCTGCCAGCAGTACTGCGCGGGCCGCACCCCCAACCCCTGTGTGATGTGCAACCCCGCAGTCAAATTCCAGGCGCTGCTTACCGCTGCAGATCGGCTGGGCATCCAGTACATTGCTACCGGCCACTATGCCCGGGTAGAACTGGGAGAGGACGGTGTCAGCCGTATCTGTCAGCCAGCGAGCGCTGCGCGGGACCAAAGCTATATGCTGGGCCGATTGGATCAGCAGGTGCTCAGCCGCCTGCTGCTGCCCCTGGGCGAGTTTGAAAAAGAGGACATCCGGGAGATGGCCCGGGACTTTGGATTGGACTGCGCCGATGCGCCGGACAGCATGGAGATCTGCTTTGTGCCGGATGGAGATTATGCTGCCTACATCGCCCAGCGGGGCTACACCCCCAAAGCAGGGCACTTTCTCTCCCCGGACGGGGCAGATCTTGGGCCGCACCAGGGGGTGCTGCACTACACCGTAGGCCAGCGCAAGGGCCTGGGCATCGCCTTGGGTGAGCCGGTCTTTGTCAAGACCATTCTGCCCAGCGGCGATATCCAGTTGGCCCGGTCTGGGGATGAATACGTCCGCACGGTGGAGCTGCAGGACCTTGTCACGCCGGACGGCTCCACGCTGCCCGCTGGCCGCTATCAGGTGCGGGTGCGCAGCGCAGCGCCCCTGGCTGACGCTGTGTATGACGGCAAGGCCACCCTCCTTTTTGACCAGCCGGTGCGGGCTGCAGCCCCCGGCCAGGCCGCAGTCTTCTACCGCCAGAGTGCAGTAGCTGCCAGCGGCTGGATCCTCCGGGCAGAATAACCGCAAAATAAACATCCCCGGCACATCGTTTTGCAGATGTGCCGGGGATGTTTTGGTTTTTAGTTGTTGTGCGGGTTCACGATATCCCGCCAGTCCAGATCGCCCCGCTCCAGGCCGTGGATCAGCACCTCGGCGGTAGCAATGTTGGTCGCCATGGGGATGTTATGCACATCACACAGGCGCAGCAGCGTCATCTCATTGGGTTCGCTGGGCTTTGCGTTGATGGGATCCCGGAAGAACAGCAGCAGGTCGATCTCATTGCAGGCGATGCGGGATGCGATCTGCTGATCGCCGCCCTGGATCCCTGCCAAAAAGCGCTGTACCTGCAGGCCCGTGGCCTCACTGATCAATTTTCCGGTGGTGCCTGTGGCTACCAACTTGTGCTGGCTTAGGATGCGGCAGTATGCCGTGCAGAACTGCACCATCAGTTCTTTTTTGGAGTCGTGCGCAATCAGTGCGATCGTCATTCCGTTTATTCTCTCCTTTGCGTACCGCTTCCCAGCGAAATTATTGCTTTTATCATTTTATCACAATTTCGGCCCTTTTACAAGCGTTTTTTGGACAAAAGCGTCAACTTTTCTTCTCTTAGGGGATTTTCTGTCAGAAATTTGCGCCGCATCGTGCATCCAAGGTAGTATTCAACCTTCAGGCTGCGGTGATGAAGCATCCTCCTGCGCAGTATCCTCCGGCTGCGGTACGGACCCTTCCGGAGAAGCATCCACCTCCGACTCCATCTCCTGGGCAGGCGCTGCTGCCGGTGCAGATGCCGCCGGAGCCTGTGGCTGCGCCGCCGGGTCTCCGCTTTCAGCTTCGGTCTGCGGCAGGGTCAGTGTGCCATTCTGCAAAGCAAAATAAGCATCAAAGATATCTGCCACAAGGTTGCCCGCTCTTGCACCGCCGCCGCCGTATTCGATCACTATGCCAATAGCGATCTGCGGATCTTCGACCGGGCCATAGGCCACCATCATGGTATTGGTGTAGTGTTTACGGGTATTGCCTACCAGAAACGTCTCGCTGCGCTGCGGCGTACCGGTCTTACAGGCAATGGTGTAGGGGTAATCCATCAGACCCGCTACCGTATCCGAAACGCCGACCATTCCCTTCTCCACCTGGTCAAACAGTCCGTCGTGATCCTCAATGATATCCATCACCTCCGGAGCGGTGCGGCTGATCACCTCGCCGGTGTTGGTATCCAAAATCGCTTTGACGAAGTGGGTGCGATAGCGCACCCCCTTATTGGCCAGTGTAGCGGCATAGGTGGCCAGCTGCACCGGCGTCACCACCGTGTTGCCCTGACCAATGGCTGCCTGCACGTCCAGAGACTCGATATAGTTGGGGTCGTTTTTGGTGGTCATGCGGCCCAGGGCCTCGCCCACCTCTACGCCAGTCTTAACGCCCATTCCCAGCTTATAGGCATATGCGTTATAGACATCGCTGCCCAGGCGGCGGCCCACATCATAGAAATAGATGTTGCAGCTCCATTTGATGGCTGTGAACAGGTCGATATTTCCGCTGTGGCCATGGCGGGTGCAGCGGGGATGATAGTCCTTATAGTAGTTGTATACGCCATTGCAGTAAACGGTGGAATGCTGGTTGACCAGCCCGGTATCCAGTGCTGCCACCGCCACCGCCGGTTTGAATGTGGAACCAGGGGTATACAAGCCCTGCAAAGCCCGGTTGAACAGCGGCAGGCCAGGGTCTTTGCTGTACTCTCCATACTGGGCAGCATAGAGGTTCTGGTCAAAGCTCGGGTAGTTGGAGGCCGCTGCCACGCTGCCATCCTTGACATTGAGGACCACCACTGCACCCGCAGCAGCCTTTGCGCTATCCTTATTATAACGCTCATTGATCCAGTCGATATTGTTTGCCAGGGCCTGGTCCACTGCCTGCTGAAACAGGCTGTCTACGGTCAGCTGCACCGTATACCCCGGCTGGGGCAGAGTGGTGAGGCGGGTATCCACGATCACGCCATCTGCATCGCGGGTGATAGTCTTGACGCCATCCTTGCCCCGGAGCTGATCTTCATAGACCGACTCCAGACCCGAAATGCCGATAACATCGTTCATGTTATAGCCTTTTTCCCGCAGGGGGTAGGTGACCTGGCCATTTTCATCGATCACTTTCCATTTTTCAGCCGTGATCTTTCCTACCCGGCCCAGCACATGGGGCAAAACTGTGCCCATCTCATAGCTGCGGGCGCTGGTCTGGACGATCTCCACGCCGGGCAGCTCCAGGCTGTGCTCTTTAATGGTAGCCACGGTGGCATCACTGACGCCCTCTGCCAGTGTAAAGTTATTCAGGTTGGAGTAGTCCTCCTGCTGCATCTGATAGTGCAGCCCGCCCAGCACACGCTGCCAGTACAGGGGCCAGTCCCCCAGCTCATAGTCCTCCACCAGCTTTCCCATGACATCCTGCGCTGTAGCATACTGCTGCAGGCCCAGAGCTTCCTTGGTGGACGCCAGGGTGTTCTGGTCGCTCTCACTCTCCGGGTCATTGGTAAAGTGGTACTGTCCTGCGGCATCCGGCTCACTGATCAGCAGTGTGTCGTTCCAACTTTCCCCGTTGGCTTTCAAAATCTCCACTACCTGCTGCAGGGTCTCGTTCAGGTCCTTTTCCCCCATCAGAAGTTTGCTGAGCACCACATTATAACCGGTGGTCGTGGAGGCAATGCGGCGGCCGGCCGCATCCACGATATCACCCCGGGCGGCTGTTACAGTAAACTTATAATCGGTGGTACTGGTAGCCTGCGCTCTGAAATATTCGTCGTTGATAAGCTGCAAAAAGACAAGCCGCAGTACATACAGTGCAATGACCACGGTCGACAGAGCGATCAGCAGCGCCATCCGCCGATTTACGGTCTTATGTTCGTTCGGATTCAATGTCCCCTCTCCCTCAAACGGTTTTCAAGTCAGATCGCACCGGTATCGATCGCAAATTCTGCATTGATGCGGCGCACCAGCCAGAACAGCGGCGCAGACACCGGCCCGGTAAGCACTGCGCAGGGCAGTATAAAGGTCACTACCCGCTGCGCAGCCCCCACATAGCCCGGCATCACATAGAAAAACATAAAATCGCTCAACAGCAGCAGCAGAGCGCATCCCACAGACACCAGCACAAAGTTGGGTGTGCTGCATTTGAGGAACAGCTGCACGGCCACCGACATCCCAAAGGCCAGCATCATCAGCGCCAAGGCCAGCAGACCCACCGTGCGCCCGGCAGTCCAGTCCCACATCAGGCCGCACACTGCTCCGAACAGTGCCCCCGCAAACTCGCCCTCAAAACTGGCGACTGCCAGGCACAACGGCAGCAGATACAATGGTTTTGCCTGCCCCAGCTGGAATAAGCCCGGACAGGTCTGCAGCACGGTGCAGATCAGCAGCCCCAGCCCATAGCAGCCCCATTTGAGCAGCTGACTGCGGCGGCGGCGACGGCGTGACTCCATGGCGTTATCCCTTTCATTCCCCGGTGATGATAAAAGCGTGCTTGACCGTGCGGGCATCGCCGCCGGGACGGATCACCGCCGTCACCGACTTGCCGCTGGCCTCCGGCACCAGCTCCTGCACTGTCCCCACCAGTACATCCGGCGGAAATACGCCGCCCAGACCGGTGGTGATGATCTGATCCCCCCGGCGTGCTTCTGTGGCGCGGGGCAGATTGGTAAAAATGCACTGTCCCTCTGCCGCATATTCTGCACTGCCGGTCAGGATGCCATTGTCCCGTGTGCGGGATACCACCCCAGCTGCATTGAAGCTGGGATGCAGGATGGTCATGACCTTGCAGCTGGTCAGCTCGGCTTCGGTGACCATGCCCAGCAGATAGCCTGCATCGCTGACGATGGGATCCCCCACCGACACACCATCCAGCATGCCCTTATCCAGCGTAAAGCCCCAAAAAGCGTCCAGCGGGTCCCGCCCGATGACAAAGGCAGAGACATAGACCAGCTCCGGTGTGCGCTGCTGGATATTGGCCAGCGCTTTGTACGCCTGGTTTTCCGCTTTGAGACGGTCGTACTCCACCATCTGCTCCCGCAGCTCTGCATTTTCTGCCCGCAGCGCCTCGTTTTCTGCTGCCACTGCGTCAATGCTGGTGTACTTGTCCCACACAGCAGAAATACCGCCGCTGATGGCCGATGCCACCCGCTGGAACGGTGCCGCCGCCACGCTGAGCAGCTCCTGGGGGGCAGCTGTCAAGCGGCCATTTGCGCCCGCATACGCCAGCACGCCCACCAGAAACACCGCTACTGCGATCAATATCTTGAATTTCCAGGTGTCAAAAAAATCCTTCAACAGGGTCCCCTCCTAGAGGTGATTGCAAAAAAGCGCGGACAACCGGGGCCATCCGCGCTTTGGTTTGTTACATATGGTTGCCGTCGGTATCCAGCACATCGTGCAGGATATCCACATGGTCCAGCACTGCGCCTGCGCCCTTTGCCACACAATCCAGCGGATCCTCTGCGATATGGACATCGATGCCGGTCTCGCTCTGGATCAGCTGGTCCAGACCCCGCAGCAGGGCGCCGCCGCCGGTCAGGGTAATGCCGCGGTCGATGATATCGGCGCTCAGCTCCGGGGGGGTGCGCTCCAGGGTCTCCTTGATGGCGCTGGTGATCTTGGCCAGGCACTCCAGCAGGGCCTGCCGCACATCCTCCGAGTGGACAACGATGTTCTTGGGCAGGCCGTCCACCAGGTTGCGGCCCTTGATCTCCATGGTCATCTCCGGATCCAACACATAGGCAGAGCCGATCTCGATCTTGATCTGCTCTGCGGTGCGCTCACCGATCAGCAGGTTGTACATACGCTTGATAAAGGCAATGATGGCCTGGTCGAACATATCGCCGGCCATCCGCACACTGCGGGAGGCCACGATGCCGCCCAGAGAGATCACGGCGATCTCTGCCGTGCCGCCGCCGATATCCACGATCATGCTGCCGGTAGGCTCGCTGATGGGCAGACCTGCACCGATGGCAGCTGCCATAGGCTCCTCGATCACCGACACCTGACGGGCACCTGCTTTGAGGGTAGCCTCACGCACAGCCCGGCGCTCCACCTCGGTAACGCCGGAGGGGATGCAGATGACCACCCGGGGACGAGAGAACATGCTGTTGCCGCAAGCCTGCTTCAGAAAATTCTCCAGCATATTGGCGGTCACGTCAAAATCCGCGATCACGCCGTCCTTCAGCGGGCGCACTGCCACGATGCTGCCAGGGGTACGGCCGATGACCGCCTTGGCCTCACCGCCCACACAGCGCACCTCGTCGGTCTTGGTATCCACCGCCACCACCGAGGGCTCCCGCATGATGATCCCCTTGCCCTTCATATATACCAGGGTATTGGCGGTACCCAGATCAATGCCGATATCCTTAGACAAAAAACTCATAGCGCAGCGTTCTCCTTTTTCTCTCCTGGGCAGTGCAGCCCCACTCCTGATACAGACACCGGCCTGAGCCAGTGTCTCCCAAAGCGCAGTACCCTTGCAAAATACCGTACTGCGCAGAATAACACGTTTATATTATAGCCTTGCGGGTAATTTTGCACAAGCGTTTTCCCAACTTTTTCGGCTATTTTTCATCTTTGTTCGGGGAATTTCGGGGCAAAATGCTCCACCAGACGCACCGTGCGGCTGACCGGCAGCCCCATGATCGTATAATAATCCCCTTCGATGCGGTCCACCCACAAGGCTGCATGGCCCTGGATGCCATAGGCGCCAGCCTTATCATAGGGTTCCTCCGTAGCGGCATACCGGGCGATCTCTTCCTCTGAAATCGGGAAGAACGCCACCTGGCAGCTATCCACAAAGCTCTCGGTCCGGCTGCCGTCCGACACACAGACGCCTGTATGGACCCGATGTACCCGGCCGGACAGAGCCCGCAGCATCTGCACGGCCTCATCTGTGCTGTGGGGCTTGCCAAACACACGGCCATCCAGCTCCACCACTGTATCACAGCCGATGACCACCGCACCGGGATGCTGTGCAGAGACCGACAGGCATTTGCCCCGGGCCAGAGCCTCCACCAGCTGCATCGGCGGGCAGGGCGCAACCGAGTCCTCGTCAAAATCGCTGGCGCAGACCGTAAACTCTGTGGTGTACAAGGACAAAAGCTCCCGGCGGCGGGGGCTGGCAGATGCCAAGATCAACTCTTTCATCTTCATTTCCCCGTGGAGCCGAAGCCCCCCTCTCCCCGCTGGGTCTGGCCCAGGGCATCCGCCGGGACAAAAGCGGCCGTGTACACCGGTGCGATGCACAGCTGCGCCACCCGCTCCCCGGGCTGGATGGTGTAGGGCTGCTGCCCCAGATTGACCATGGGCACTTTCAGCTCTCCGCGGTAGTCGCTATCCACCACGCCTACGCCGTTGGCCATGCACAGACCATGTTTAATAGACAGGCCGCTGCGGGCATAGACCAAAGCCACAGCCTGCGGGCCGGGCAGCTCCACCGCCAGACCGGTAGGCACCAGCGCCCGCTCCATCGGTGCCAGGGTCAGCGGCTCGTCCAGCACTGCGCACAGATCCGCTGCAGCAGCGCCGGGGGTCGCATATACCGGCGCCTTAGCGCGGCTGTCCAGCACTTTATACTTTACTGTAATAGGTTCCATTTTATTACCTCATCTCTTTTTAACTGCGCAGACACCCTTAGTTGGTGCCCTTGAAATACAGGCCCCGGGTAAACTCGCCCTCAAAGGGCGCATGGGTGCGGATCATCTCCAGGATATGGGCGGCTTCGTCCCGGCTTTCCAGGGTAAAGTATGCCACACCGTAATCCACAGCCAAGGCACCGGGTTTATCCCCCATATAGATGGGCACCGGGTTATAGATGGTGCGCACGCCCAGCCCGCACCGCACCGGGAACTTCCGGGCTTTGCGGTCGGTCAGGGTACCGGCGCGGCTGCAATGGGCGCAATCCTGCACATTCTGCAGCGGGCAGGCACGGGTGATCATCAACGGCATATGACCGTAGATCAGCACACCGGTGGGGACCGGTGCGCCCTTATGCTCCGGAGCAATGGCAGCGATCTCTGCATCCCGCACCTCCGGCAGGATCAACACAGAGTCCAGCCCCTGGTCTGCATAGAACTGCGCTGCCAGCGGATTCGTGATATTCAGCCCAAACCCGCCGGACAGGGGCAGCCCCCGGCACAGCCGCAGATGGGCAATGTTGCTTGCCTCGTACCCTGCAAAGCCCTGGTCCTGGGTCTGCTGGATGCGGCGGGCTGTATCCTGCTCCAACGCACCAAACATCATCCGGGGCAGCTCCAAAATGGTCTTATCCCGCCATTCCGGAGGAACAAAACCTGCCTGTCCAATGGGCAGGATCAGCCGGTCCACCCCTGCCAGTGCCTCTGTGGGCACCTGATCCCACCGCTCAAACCGTGCCCGCAGGGTGCGGTCCGGCGGCAAAGTACGGCGCACCGGCTGAGGCAGCTGCACAGGCTGTACAGGCCAGGGACGGGGTGCCTCCCGCTTCTGCAGCAGGCTTTCCAGCGCCGCCCGGCGCATCTCGTTGACGGCACTGCCGGGCAGATACCACGGCCCGTCCTCCATCTCCACCAGGATCTCCTCCGGTGCAAAGGGGGTGCCGCCGGTCTTAGCCAGACTCCGGCGCAGGCTTTCGGTGGGGTCGGTGCGTGCAGGCTGCATCTCCGTGTCCCCATAAGCAAAGGCACGGTTTCCATCCGCATCGGCAACGGTCAGCTTCTGACCGCCTTCCTCCAGCTGGAGCTTCATCTTTACCGGCACGCGGGGGCGCTCTCGCCGATACAGCTCCCGCAGGGCAGGCAGGGTCTTTTTGGTCAGCTCGGCATCCGCCTCGCTGCGGACACCAAACATCGTGCCGTCGATCTTTCCATCCAGATAGCCGGAGGTGAACCCAGAACGACTGAACACGTTTTTCAGCAGATCCCGGTCGTAGGCACGGCCCTCCCGCCCAGCCAAGCAGGCGCTGACCGCCGCCGCCACATATTCCGGCGTGCGCAGACGGCCTTCGATCTTGGCCGAAGCCACGCCCAAAGCCTGGAGCTGGTCCAGACGGTCGATCACCGAGTTATCCTTCAAAGACAGATGATGCAGGCGGCCGGGACGTCCCTCCGGCAAGGGGGTGGCATCAAACGGCAGGCGGCAGGGGCCTGCACAGGACCCTCGGTTGCCGCTGCGGCCGCCCAGGAACACAGACATGTAGCACTGTCCGCTGACGCTCATGCACAGCGCACCGTGAACAAAACACTCGGTCTCGATGCCGCAGTTCTTGGTAATATGCTCCACCTCAGCCAGGCTCAGCTCCCGGGCCAGAACCACCCGGGTAAACCCAAGGTCCTTGAGCATCCGGGCGCCCTCCAGGGTATGGACGCTCATCTGGGTAGAACCGTGGCGGGGCAGCTGCGGCGCAATGCGCCCGATCAGCTGCGCCACCGCCAGATCCTGGCAGATCACCGCATCTGCGCCGCTCTCTGCCACCGCCTTTACCGCCTGCGCCAGGTCTGCCAGTTCTTCGTCGTATACGGTCGTATTCAAGGCCACATGGACCTTGACCCCTCTGGCATGGCAAAAGCCCACGGCTTCCCGCAGGCTGTCTGCATCAAAGTTGCCCGCACCGGACCGGGCGTTGAACCCCGAAAAGCCCAGGTAGACCGCATCGGCTCCGCTGAATACCGCTGCATGCAGCATTTCCTGACTGCCCACCGGGGCAAGAATTTCAATATTTGGCATAATCAACCTCTGTTTTCCTGTTCCGTCTTCTGCTGGTGCTCCTGTGCAAGCCGGGCCTCCCGGCGGCTCTCCCGGCTGCGCAGCCGGGCCAACTGTTCCCGAAGGGCTGCTGCCTCCCGGCGCAGCACCTCGTTCTCGGCCTTGGTCTTATCCTCCGCCAGCTTTGCCCGGGCCGCATCCGCAATATACTCCTGGATCTGGCTGCGCATATTTTCCGCACTGCCGGCGCTCTTGTGATACTCGTCCAGATAATCCATTGCGCAGAACACCGCCGCCTTGGTCACCGAAAGATTTGCGTTGGCATCCAGCAGCTTGGTAATGTCCTCATCCAGCTTTTTGGCCAGAGAAAGGATATATTTTTCTGAGTCTGTGGTCGCAATGGCATAGGGCGCACCTGCGATGGTCACTCTCACCTTATTTACCATGTCTGATCCTCACTTTACGCGGCCCGCCCGCCCCAAAACCGGCAGGAAACAGGCGCAGTTTTTCATATGGGAAACGCCGCCGGGCACATTTCTCGCCGAGTTTGTCCCGACACAAGCCTTGCGCAGGCCCGGCAGCGCAGCCCTGCTCCTCCTATTATAGTATAAAGAAGCCGCAAGAGAAAGTAGAATTTTTGAATTTTCAGCAGTTCTTTCAAAAAATTCTCTGAAAAAAGGGCATAACGGAAAAAATCCCGCTGTTTCCTTGCAATCACAAAAATTTCATATTATAATATTATCGTTGTGTCGGGGCAGACAATGGAGAGGGAGGACTGTCCCCCCACGGCTCAATTTCTTGAGTTATTATGCGCATTTTTTACAGGGATAGGAGATCGTTTATGACTACGAAAGAATTTGCGAAGATTCTTCAGGATAAGCTGACCACGGAATATGGCGTGGACCTGAGCGTCGCCTCCAATCAGCAGATCTACCGCTCGCTGGCTCTGATCTGCCGCCAGATGATGAGCGCCAATCATCAGAAGTTTTTGTCCAAAGCCATCGGCACTGGCTCCAAGCAGGTGTACTACCTGTGCATGGAGTTTTTGATGGGCCGCAGCCTGAAGATGAGCCTGTTCAATCTGGGCCTGAACGAAGTAGCCGCCCAGGTGCTGGCCGATGCCGATATCAACATTGACGGCATTTACGAGGAAGAGCCGGATGCAGGTCTGGGCAATGGCGGTCTGGGCCGCCTGGCTGCCTGCTACCTGGACGGCATGGCCACCACCGAGATCTGCGGCACCGGCTACTCGATCCTGTATGAATACGGCATCTTCAAGCAGAAGATCGTGGACGGCTGGCAGCAGGAGCGGGCAGACAACTGGCTGCCCGGCGGCCAGGTCTGGCTGAAGAGCCACCCCGACCAGGCCATTGAGGTGCGCTTTGACGGCGAGATCCGGGAGAACTGGGACAACGGCTTCCATTATATCCAGCACACCAATTACAACAGCGTAATGGCTGTGCCCTCTGACCTGTATGTCCAGGGCTACCACGGCCAGGGCGTCGCCAAGCTGCGTCTGTGGCAGGCCAAGGCTCCGGATTTTGATATGTCCAGCTTCTCCCTGGGTAATTACAACGCTGCTATGAGCAAAAACGCCAATGCAGAGCTGATCTCCAAAGTGCTGTACCCCAACGACAACCATGTGGAAGGCAAGATCCTGCGTCTGCGCCAGCAGTACTTCCTGTCTGCTGCTTCCATCGGCGATATCGTGCAGAACCACCTGTCCACCTACGCCACCCTGGAAAACCTGCCCGACAAGGTGGCCATTCAGCTGAACGACACCCACCCCACCCTGGCCATCCCGGAGATGATGCGCATTCTGCTGGATGACTGTGGCTTCGGCTGGGACAAGGCTTTCCAGATCTGCCAGAAGGTGTTCTCCTACACCAACCACACAGTCATGGCCGAGGCACTGGAAAAGTGGAATGTGGACATCTTCCGCATGACCCTGCCCCGTATCTACCAGATCGTGGTAGAGATGGACCGCCGCGCCCGTGCTGAGCTGGAAAAGGCTTTCCCCGGCGACCAGGGCAAGATCAACTATATGGCACTGATCGGCGACAACCAGGTGCGCATGGCCAACATCTGCGCCTACACCGCCAACAGCATCAACGGTGTTTCCAAGTTGCACAGCGAGATCATCAAGCAGAGCGTCTTCCACGATTATTACCTGTTCAAGCCGCAGGCTTTCAAGAACGTGACCAACGGCATCGCCTACCGCCGCTGGCTGCTGGCCTCCAACCCCGGCCTGTGCAAACTGCTGGATGAGACCATTGGCGAGGACTATAAGCAGGATGCTTCTGCCCTGACTAAGCTGAACAGCTACTCTAAGGACGCCACTGTCCTGACCCGGCTGAACGAGATCAAGCTGGAGAACAAGACGGCCTTTGCCAACTATCTGGCAAAGAGCACCGGCCAGGTGATCGACCCCAACTCCATCTTTGATTGCCAGGTCAAGCGGATGCATGAGTACAAGCGCCAGCACCTGAATGCGCTGAATATCGCTGCCCAGTATCTGTACCTGAAGCAGAACCCCAACGCCGACTTTATCCCCAAGACCTATATCTTCGGCGCAAAGGCAGCCCCCGGCTACTATATGGCCAAGCAGATGATCCGCATGATCTGCAAGCTGGGCGATCTGATCAACAACGATCCCGTTGTGCGTGAGAAGCTGCGGGTGGTCTACCTGGAGGAGTACTGCGTCTCTCTGAGCGAGCACCTGATGCCCGCAGCCGAGGTCTCTGAGCAGATCTCCCTGGCAGGCACCGAGGCTTCCGGTACCGGCAACATGAAGTTCATGCTGAACGGCGCTGTGACCCTGGGCACCCTGGACGGCGCAAACGTGGAGATCGCAGATGCAGCCGGCAAGGAAAACGAGCTGATCTTTGGCATGCTGACCCCGGAGGTCAACAACCTGAAGCAGATGGGCTACCACCCCAGCGCCTTTATCATGGGCGACGATGTGGCAAACTCTGTGCTGAACTTCCTGGAGCAGGGCTGGAACGGCGAGAACTTCCGCGAAGTGACCGAAAACCTGCGTTCCAGCGACCCCTATATGGTCATGGCCGACTTCAAGGACTACCGCCGTGCACAGGCCGACCTGCAGCGGCTGTATGCTGACCGTCAGACCTGGGCCCGCATGAGCCTGAAGAACATTGCCAACAGCGGCATCTTCAGCGCAGACCGCTCGGTGCTGGACTACGCACGGGACATCTGGCATGCACCCACCGTCCCCATGGGCAAGTAAGCCCCTTCCCTCTGCGGAGATAGAATAACTTGCATAGTCCCGGAAATACCAGCAGCGTTTTCCGGGACTTTTTTATTGGAAAGGAACGACCCGTTTTGTCTTGTCTGTTCAATAGCTTCGACCCCCAATTCAAGCAGCCCTTTGGCGCGGTGCCCGCCGGGCAGACGGTGCGGCTGTCTCTCTGCGTACCGGAAAACCTGGGATATGTGGACCCTCACCTGGTGATCCGCAAGGAGGGCAAAAACGATGTGCCCGTCCACTATCGAATGAACTTCCAGGGGCAGACCCCCCAGCAGAACCATTTTTCTGTGGAGGTCTATCTGGGAGACCCGGGACTATATTTCTATTACTTTGATCTATACACCGATTTTCGCCGCATCTACCGTGGACCGGACAACTGCGGCGTTGTGAGCTGGCAGGACGGCGAACAGTGGCAGCTCACCGTATACGAAACCGGATTTGAAACGCCGGAGTGCATCAAGGGAAAGGTATTTTACCAGATCTTCCCGGACCGTTTCTGCGAAGCGGTGGAAAATAAGCCCATGCCCTTCCCGGACCGGATCTACCAGGCGGACAAACACGCAGAACCCTTCTGGCAGCCCAATGAGACCGGCGGCCATCTGAACGACGATTATTTTGGCGGTGATCTGAAGGGCATCCAGCTCAAACTGCCCTATCTGCATCAGATGGGGGTAGACTATATCTATCTGAACCCCATCTTTGAGGCGCACTCCAACCACCGGTACAATACCGCAGACTATCTGAACGTAGACCCTTTACTGGGCACCAACGAAGATTTTGAGCAGCTGTGCCAGGCAGCCGCCCGCTATGGCATTGGCATCGTATTGGACGGTGTATTCAGCCATACCGGATCGGACAGCCGGTATTTCAACCTGGAAGGACGCTATGGCGAAGGGGGCGCTTACCGGGACCCCAACTCCCCTTACCGGCCGTGGTACGATTTTTCTCCTGCTTATTCATGCGGATACCGCAGCTGGTGGGGGTTCAAGACCCTGCCGGAGGTCAACGAGGAGACCCCCTCCTTTGTGGAGTTCATCACCGGCGAGGGCGGCGTTATCGATACCTGGCTGCGCCGGGGTGCGGCTGGCTTCCGGCTGGACGTGGCCGACGAGCTGCCGGACACCTTTATTGAAAAGATCCGTGCTGCCGTCAAGCGGGTAAGCCCGGAAAAGTTCTTGCTGGGCGAAGTCTGGGAGGATGCCACCACCAAATTCGGCTATGGGCAGCGCCGCACCTACCTGCTGGGCAAGGGGCTGGACAGTGTTATGAACTACCCCTTCAAAAATGCAGTCCTGGACTTTGTCAAGGGCAAGCCGGCCGATCAGACCGCCACCGAGATCATGACTCTGTGCGAGCACTACCCTGCCCCCGCCATGGACACCGCACTGAACTTTTTGTCCACCCACGATACAGAGCGGGCACTGACTGTGCTGGCGGACGAACCCGCCAATGGCCGCGGCCGAGCCTGGCAGAGCGGACGCAGCGTGACCGGTGAAGCCTATGAGGAAGGGATGCTGCTGCTGCGGATGGCCTATGCCATCATCTACACCCTGCCCGGCGTCCCCTGCCTGTATTATGGCGACGAGATCGGGATGCAAGGCTACCGCGACCCCTTCAACCGTGCCTTCTACCGCTGGGATACCCGGGAGGAGCGGCTGCGTCCGGTGCTGGCACAGCTGGCACAGCTGCGGCACACCTGCGATGCATTCCGCTGCGGACAGCTGCGTTTTCTGCGTGCAGAGGGCGGCATCCTGCACTATCAGCGCATTGGTGAGACCGAGACCGCCGAGATCATCGTGAACCGCACCGAGAACATCATTGTCGAGACCCTTGCCAGCGGCAAATGCACCGAGGTGAACCCCATGGGCTTTACCATCGTTGTGGAAGAGATCGGCCATAACCCGGACCACAGTTACTACGACTACCAGTAAAACAAATATTTTTTATACAAAGCAGCCTGCATCCAATATGCAGGCTGTTTTTGTGCCGTAAAAGTAAAGATTTCGTTTTCCACCCAAAAAATTTGTGTAATTTTAGCGGCGCAGGCAACATTTTGCATAAAATCTCTTGACCTGTATCGGATTTCGTGCAATATAATAAGTAAAACACAGGACCCTATATCTGAAGGAGGGAATAAAGATGTCATCCATTGACCCCATCTTCTGGCTGATCGCAGCCATTGGTTTTGTCATGATCGAAGCCATGACCTTTGGCATGACTTCGATCTGGTTTGCAGTGGGTGCTGCGGCAGCCCTGCTTACCGGCCTTTTTTCCGACTCGTTCCGGGTACAGGCTGTTGTATTTGTGGTAGTCAGCGCTTTGTGCCTGGCTGCGTTCCGCCCCTTGGCGGCGCGCCTGCGCACCCGCCACACGGCCACAAACGGCGACCGCAACCTGGGACGGGAGGCAGATGTGCTCTCCCCAGTCAGTGCGGAGCTGTCCGGCCGTGTACGGCTGGATGGTGTGGACTGGAACGCCCGCTGCGCCACCCCCGGGGATCAGTTGGTACCCGGCCAGCGCTGCCGTGTGGTAGAGATCCACAGCACCCTGCTGATCGTAGAGCCTGTTTTGACCGAGACCCCGTAATGCTGCGCCCCATCACACAACCTGCCCTATATGGGTGGAAGGAGGAACTTTATGGTTATGTTTATCGTGATCCTGCTGCTGGCACTGCTGATCCTCGCCATTATCGTCCCCAACTTTGTGATCGTTCCCCAGTCCATGGTATACGTTGTTGAGCGGCTGGGCAGCTACTCTGCCACCTGGACTTCCGGCCTGCATATCAAGATCCCCTTTATTGAGCGGATCGCCAAAAAGGTCAGCCTGAAAGAGCAGGTGGCCGATTTCCCCCCGCAGCCTGTGATCACCCGTGACAACGTAACGATGCAGATCGATACCGTGGTCTTTTTCCAGGTCATGGACGCAAAACTGTACACATACGGCGTCAACCAGCCTATCTCTGCCATCGAAAGTCTGTCCGCCACTACCCTGCGCAACATCATTGGTGAGATGGAGCTGGATCACACCCTGACCAGCCGGGACACCATCAACAGCAAAATTACCGCTATCCTGGACGAGGCCACCGATAAGTGGGGCATCAAGGTCAACCGCGTGGAAGTGAAAAACATCATCCCGCCCCGGGAGATCCAGGATGCCATGGAAAAGCAGATGAAGGCCGAGCGTGAAAAGCGCGCTGTGATCCTGAAAGCAGACGGCGAAAAGCAGGCGGCTATCACCGCCGCTGAGGGCGAAAAAGCCGCTGCGATCCTGCGGGCCGATGCTGTCAAACAGCAGCGCATCCTGGAGGCCGAAGGCGAGGCACAGGCCATTCTGGCTGTGCAGCAGGCCAATGCGGATGCCATCCGCCTGCTGAACGAGGCCATGCCCACCGACAAGGTCCTGGCTCTGCGCAGCCTGGAGGCACTGGCTAAGGTCGCCAACGGAAAAGCCACCAAGCTCATCATCCCTTCCGACCTGCAGAACCTGGGAGGCGTTGTTCCCAGCATCAAAGAACTGCTGACCGACCCCAAAGAGTAACTTTTGCAACATAAAAGCGAGGGCACAATGTGCCCTCGCTTTTTTCTGTTCTGTAATCCGATTATCTCTTTTTACGGTTTGCGCACTTGCGGCGGCTCTTTGCAGCAGGCTTCTTTGCGGCGGGAGCAGCAGCGGGCTTCACCTCGGCAGCGGGAGCAGCAGGCCCCTCGACCTTTGCCTCAGCAGCAGGAGCAGCAGGCTCCTCGACCTTTGCCTCGACAGCGGGAGCGGCAGGCTCCTCAGCCTTTGCCTCAGCAGCAGGAGCACGCTTTGCACGGTCCTTCACCTCGGAGATCGTCCACAGCTGGTCTGCTCCGTTGGCCTCCTGCCAGATCTGCAGGATAGCGCCGATCTCTGCACCCATACCCACGGTATCGATGCACTTGCCCCCTGCCCAGGAGGAACGTACACGCACGGTGCCGTTGGGGTTCGGCTCCACAGACCACATCTGAGAGGTACCGCCCACATCCTCCCACAGGTGCAGCCAGGTGCCGTTTGCAGTACCAGTCATCATCAGGTCGATCAGCTTGCCATTGGCACGGTTGCGGATACGGTACACACCCTCACCCACACGGATAAAGGACCACTCCTGCTCCGGCTTGTGCTCATACTTGCCAAGGCGGATATCCCCGCCATTCTCTACACCTTCCACTGCCTGGATCACATACCCGGTCTGGGCTGCGATCGTATAAAAGCGTTCCGCCTCGATCACCGTCTGTGCAACAGTTTTCATTGTTCGTTTTTCCTCCCATTATCGAGCCTGCTGCGGGACATCCAAATACCCCACACACTGGCGCTGCATCATTTTTGACAAATAGATACTATTGTCCGTGTTAAATCATACCACACAGCGTAATTTTTACAAGACCTTTTGCATAGCTTTGTCGCATTGTACAGAATATTTCTGAGCGACAGGAGCATTTTCTCCCCTTTCATACCACTTTTTGTATTTTGCAGCCCACTCGACATTTTTGCAGTTCCGCTGTATACTAAAAACGACCGAATTCTTGTATACTTTAGCGCTTTGCACCCGCCGCATCTGCTTGCAAAAACAGCAAAAAGGAGCCTTATTTTTGCACAGCTTTTTGCCGCACTGCAAATCGTCGCCCATTTATTCCGCTTTGGAAAGAGAGGTTATTGTTCCATGCCGCAGCAGGACCCCAAAAGCAGCCAGTTTTTGAAAATGACCGAGACCCCTGTGCCAACGCTGGTGCTGACGTTAGCCGGGCCCACCATCCTCAGTATGCTGATCACCAGCATCTACAACCTGGCCGACACTTTTTTTGTAGGGCAGATCTCTACCAGCGCTTCCGGCGCTGTGGGGGTGGTCTCCAGCCTGATGGCCATCATCCAGGCACTGGGGTTCATGCTGGGACACGGTGCAGGCACTATCATTTCCCGAAGCCTGGGCAGCCAAAACGATGCCGCTGCCACACGGTTTGCCTCCACCAGCTTTTTTACCGCCCTTGCTCTGGGTGGGCTGCTGGGGCTGGGCGGGCTGACATTTCTGTCCCCCTTTATGATGCTGCTGGGCAGCACGGAGACCATCCTGCCCCATGCCTGTGCCTATGCAGTCCCCATTCTGCTGGCTGCACCGCTGATGATGTCCAGCCTTGTAATGAACAATATCCTGCGCTATGAGGGCAAAGCAAACCTGGCCATGATCGGGCTGGTGACCGGCGGCATCCTGAATATCCTGCTGGACCCGGTGCTGATCTTTGGTTTTGGTATGGGCACCGCCGGAGCCGGCGTAGCCACAGCGCTGAGCCAGGGGGTCAGCTTTTGCATCCTGCTGTTTATGTTTTTGCGCGGCAAAACGGTCAGCCGCTTCCGGCTGGGTGCCATCACCCGCAGCGGGAGCGAATTTGGCCAGATCCTGTTGGGCGGCCTGCCCAGCTTTGGCCGACAGGGCCTGAACAGCATTGGCGGAATGTTGCTGAACATTGCTGCCCGCAGTTATGGCGATGCCGCCGTAGCGGGCATGAGCATCGTCTCCCGGATCTTCAGCTTTATGCTGTCGGTAGCTCTGGGCGTGGGGCAGGGTTTTCAGCCCGTAGCCAGCTTCAACTATGGCGCCCGCAAATACCACCGTGTGCGTCATGCCTGTCTGTTTACGATCCAAGCCAGCTTTTACCTGATGTCGGTGCTGATCCTGCTGTGCTGGTTCAATGCCGGTCCGCTGATCCGCTTGTTCCGCGACGACCCCGCTGTAACAGCGGTGGCGCTGCCCGCTTTCCGCTATCAATGTCTTGCAATGTTTTTACAGCCTGTGATGGTTGCTTCCAATATGCTGTTTCAGAGCATCGGAAAAGCAGGCCGTGCCACCTTTTTATCCTGCTGCCGGCAGGGCATCTTCTTCCTGCCGTTGATCCTGCTTCTGCCGCAGGTTTGGGGGCTTGTGGGCATTGAGGTCTGTCAGCCCATCGCCGATGTTCTGACCTTCTGTGTTTCTGTCCCCTTTTTGCTCTCTTTTTTACGGGAGCTGGAGCGTATGGAACAAGCGCAGTAAAACAAATCGTAATTTTTTCTTATCATTATACAAAAAGAGCCGGGGACATAAAATGCCTCGGCTCTTTTTTATTCAGTTTGCAGCAGATGTATACTCTTTTTGCAACCGGCGCATTACCGACAGGAATGCGGGGATCAGAAACGCACAGGCAAACAGCCATGCCGCCGGGTTTGCCAAGCAAGCGCCAAAGTACCCCCACAAAGGCACAAACCAGAACCCTACCATCGTGCGGGCGATCATCTCTGCCACACCCGCAAACATCGCCAGACCGGAATAGCCCAGCCCCTGAATGGTATAACGGTAGACGATCAGCACCGCCAAGGGGATGAAGAACGCCGAGTTCCAGAAGATAAACTCCTGGGCATTGGCCATGATCGCCGTCTCGCTGGAATCCAGAAACAGGCTGATCAGCAGTTTATCCGCAAAGCGCAGCACCACAAAGGAGGCTGCACTGTACACACAGCCAATAGCCAGCGCAGTATGCAGGCCCTTTTTGACACGCACCAGGCTGCCTGCGCCCAGGTTCTGGCTGGCGTAGGTGGTCATGGCGGTGCCGATGCTCTCCAAAGGTACCGACAACACCTGTGCTGCCCGGCTGCCTGCGGTCTGTGCCGCCACTACTGCACTGCCCAGGTCGTTTACCGCTGCTTGCAGCACCACGCTGCCAATAGCGGTGATGCTGCACTGCAGTCCCATCGGCAGGCCCATCTGACAGAGCTTTGCACAGTGGGCAGTGCTGAAACGTCCTTCCTCCCGGCTCCAGCGCAGGATGTCGTAGTGGCGCATCAGATACCACAGGCTGCCCAGACCCGCCACCGCCTGACTGAACACGGTGGCAAAGGCTGCGCCAAACACCCCCATATCAAACAAAACCACACAGGCCAGGTCCATTGCAATATTCAGTACGCTGGCCGCCAGCAGAAAGTACAGCGGACGCTTTGAGTCCCCCAAAGCCCGCATCACCGCACTGGTGACATTGTACAGCATGGTAAAAGGGATGCCCGCAAAGATGGTACGGATATAGACATCCGCCAGGTCAATGATATTGGCCGGAGTATTGGTCCAGACCAGGATATTCCGGGTCAGCGCCACGGTCACCACCGTGATCACCGCCGCAAACCCCAGCGACAGCCAGGTAGTGTTGGCGGCATAGCGGCGCATCTCGGCGTAGTCCTTTGCGCCAAAGCTCCACGCCAACGGAATGGAGAAGCCGCAGGCAATGCCATTGACGAAGCCCAGCACCAGGTAATTCAATCCGCCCACGCTGCCCACCGCAGCCAGAGCCTCCACACCCACAAAGCGGCCCACCACGATGGTATCCGCCAGGTTGTAAAACTGCTGGAACAAGCTGCCCAGCATCAATGGCACCGCAAATGCAAGGATCAGCTTCAGCGGGCTGCCCTGCGTCATATCCTTTGTCATGGAACCTCCCCTTTTTGTCTGTTTGTCGTGGAAAAACGCCCCGCCAGGCGGAGCGTTTTATCGTGTGATAATGGAATACTTGAGTGGTATTATAAACAAGTATACGTCGTTTTGCAAGCGGATTTTTTCCACAAGCTTTGACAAGCTCTCCCCTTGAAAACTGGATAAAATGCGCAGACGCAAAATCCCCCTGCCGGGAGCCGCAGTGCCAGGCAGGGGAAGCCGGGATATTACGCCTCATAGTGGGCCAAAAAGCGGCGGGTGCGTTCCTCCTTCGGGTGCTCGATCAGCTCCCTTGCCGGGCCCTGTTCTACCACCACGCCCCCATCCATGAACATGATCCGGTCGGCCACATCCCGGGCAAAGTGCATCTCGTGGGTAACGATGATCATCGTGGTCTTGCGGTCTGCCAGTTTGCGCAGCACCCTCAGCACCTCTCCGGTCAACTCGGGGTCCAGCGCACTGGTGGGCTCGTCAAAGCAGAGGATATCCGGGTGCAGTGCCAGCGCCCGGGCAATGGCCACCCGCTGCTGCTGTCCGCCGGACAACTGGTGCGGATAGTGCCCCGCCCGCGCCGACAGCCCCATCTCCTCCAGCAGCGCCCGGGCCTGTTCTTCCAGCTGCGCATGGATCTGGCGGCGGTTCGCCTTGTAATCCGGACGCTGCTTTGCCAGCAGTTCCCCCGCCAGCATCACATTTTGAAGGGCTGTGTACTGGGGAAAGAGGTTGAAATTTTGGAATACCAGGCCAAAGCGCAGCCGTTTTTTTCGGATCTCCTCCTCATTTTGGGCAGCGGGGTCCGACGCATCCCACATCACCTCGCCCCCCACCTGGATCACACCGGTATCCGGCCGCTCCAGAAAGTTGAGGCAGCGCAGCAGGGTGGTCTTGCCGGAACCAGAAGACCCGATGATCGCCAAGGCTTCTCCCTGCTCCAGCTGAAAGGAGATGTCCCGCAGCACCTCCGTGCCGCCAAATGTTTTGCTGATGCCGCTCACTTCTAACAGTGCCATGGATGCCTTGCCCTCCTCAACAGCGGAAATAATCCAGTTTTTTCTCAGCCCAATCTAACAGCAGTGTCAGCACCCCGACAAATACCAGGAAAAACACTGCGGTGGAAAACAGCGGCCAGATCAACCCTTTGGCGCTGTACTCCTTGGCCATCATGATGATCTCCTTATTGGCGATGACGTTGGCCAGCGACGTATCCTTGACCAGCGTGATCACCTCATTGCCCATAGGGGGCAGGATGCGCTTGACCACCTGCAGCAAGGTGATCTTAAAGAAGATCTGGGTCTTGGTCATACCCAGCACCTGCCCTGCCTCGGTCTGTCCCCGGGGCACCGCTTCGATCCCGCCGCGGTAGATCTCTGAAAAATAGCAGGCGTAATTGATAACAAAGGCTGCCACCGCTGCGGTCATACGGCCGCCGGCACCGGTGGGCCACGGATTGGGCAGCCCCAGCAGGCCCGGCCCCAGATACAAAACAATGATCTGCAGCATCAGTGGTGTGCCCCGGATGACCCATACAAAGGTCTTTACCAGGCTCCGCAGTGCAGTGCAGCGGCTCATTGCGCCAAAGGCCACCACCAATCCCAGCGGCAGTGCAAACACCAGTGTCAGGACAAACAGCTCACAGTTGAGCAGAAATGCGCCGGAGAGGCGCTCCAGGATCACAGCCACAATATCCCCCGTTCCTTTCCCGGCTTTACTCGGCCAGGGTCAGCTCGTATTTATCCGCCAGGGCCTGCATCGTGCCCTCCGCTCTCAGTTCATCAAAGGCTTTATTTACCGCCTCTGCCGCATCACTGCCCTTGCGGAAGGCCACGCCATATTCCTCTGCATTCAGCTCATCCACAATGGTCAGGTCTGCATAGTCTGTATCGGCGCCGGTCATCGCACCCGCCAAGGTCAGGTCCAGCACAGCGGCATCCGCCGTGCCCGCTGCAACTTCCATCAGGCAGTCGGTCTGGACCGCTTTGGAGATGTAATCCGCCTGGGACAGGTTTTCGTCCCCGGCAATGGTGCTCTCACCGGCAGAACCAGCCTCTGCCACCACAGTCTTGCCCACCAGGTCAGCGGTAGAGGCATAGGCGGTACCCTTCTTGACCACGACCACCTGTGCATTTTTTGCATAGGGTTTCGTGCAGGCTGTATTCTGCACAATGTCCTCAGTAAGGGTCATGCCGTTCCAGATGCAGTCGATGCTCTTTGCATCCAGCTCCACTACCTTTGTATCCCAGTTGATCTCCACAAATTCAGGTTTGACCCCTAGTTTCTCACAAACCGCCGTGGCAAGCTCGGTATCAAAACCAGTAAACACGCCGTTTTCATCGGTAAAGTTCATTGGTTCGTAGACGGTGTAACCAATGACCATCTTCCCTTTTGCCTGGATATCGGCCAGGTCGCTGGCAGCAGCTGCACTGGAACTGCCTGCGGTAGAAGCTGCTCCGCCGCAGCCAGCCAGAACCAGTGCCATTGCACCAGCAAGAACAGCAGACACAAAACGGTTGATGCTTTTCATAAATAAATCCCCCTCTATCCTTTTTGTCATGGCAGTTTATTGGTTTAACGCTTTATCATGCTAAATCAATGAACCGTGGTTATAGGATAGCGCGTTTTCTCCGTTTTTTCAAGAGGGAAAGCAACTTTTTCACATTTTGCACTTCTGCGCAGGCATAACGCCCACAATTCAGGGCATCTTGCACAAACACCTGCGCCAAACAACACACGCAAAGAGCTTGCAAACAAAAACAGGTCTCCAGCCATGCGCCAAACCCATTGGCAGCACAGCCAGAGACCCATTTTATATGCTTATTTCAGAGCGCCTTCTCCCGGTTTTTCAGCAGGATATGCCCTGCTGCGGTCAGGATAGGGGCTGTTGGAGTGCATCCAGGGCAGCTTTTTGGAAAGCATCGACCTCGATGGTGCACAGGGATGCCAGATCCGCATCCGAACCATCGGCAGGGATCTTGCGGATCTCCGCCGCGGTCTTGCCCCGCAGATAGCTGCAATAGCCCTCGGCGTGCTCGTACCATTCCTTGCCCAGAGCCGATGCACCCCGCATCCCATAGCTGTCACCCAGCTCCTGTTTGGACTGCACACGGTCCGGGGTGTCGATCCCGCCGTCCGCACTGATGGTCAGCGCCGGCTCAGCCATATCTCCCACCGCACTGGTCACATGTCCCTGTGCATCCATGGTCAGCGCCAGGACGGTAAAGTCCACCTGGGCATCCAGGTCCTGATCATCGGTCGCCGCCGTGCCGGAGGAGCCATTCTCCGCATGGATGCCCAACGTCAGCCGGTCTCCCTGGGCAGCCCCCAGAGCACGGGCATTGGCACAGGCTTTTTCCACCGCTTGCCGATACGGTTCCACCGCAATGGTGCAGCCGGATACAAGATCCGGGTCCTTCGGACGCCCCTCCTCATCGGTCTCCAATTTGGACGCCTGCTCCGGGGTCATGCCCACCAGGTAGCTGCCAAAAGCATCCGCCTGCTCCGCCCATCCCCGATTCAGGGAAGACACCTTGTCCAGGGGATAATCCTTTCCCATCTGCCGCTTGGTCCGCCAGTCCGAGGGCATTTTCACCGTCCCGCTGCCATCTGCGGTGATGGAGCTTTCCAGCTCATCCAACACCACAGCGCAGATCTTGCCCTCTCCATCCAACAGGACCGCCGCTGCGGTGGTGGTGATCTTCCCCACCCGGTCCTCTGCATCTGCGGTGGTCACGATGCCCAGACCGGTGCGGTAGGCTGCTGTCTGGCTGCTGGCGGAGTCAGAGGCGCTGTTCAGCCCTCCAGAGGAGGAACTGGACCCGCTTTGTCCGCAAGCCGACAGCAGCATCGCTGCCGCTGCACAGCCTAAAAATAGCCTATGGTAGTGTCGTATCATGCAAAATCATGCTCCCTTCCCTTTGCATTGGCATACTATGGTCAGTATGCCCCGCAGCAGGGGATTTGTTGCATGGAACGGCGAATCTTTTACATCAATGGGCTGAGCAGCCGCAGCACACTGTCCAGCAGGGTGCCCGGCACGCTGGTGCGGCAATCTGCCAGCTGCACACGATGGCTGGCGGAGACGGTGCGCAGCATATCCTCCCGCAGTTCCCGCACCTGGCTGCCGCCCAAAAGCAGCACACCACATTCAAAGTGCAGAAACAGACTGCGGTAATCCAGGTTGATGCTGCCCACCACGGCGGCCCGGTCATCGCTCACACAGCATTTTGCGTGGAGAAAGCCGGGGGTATACTCATAGATCCGCACCCCTGCCCGCAGCAGCGGCACATAATAGGACCGGGTGAGCCTGTACACCAATTTTTTATCCGGGATGCCGGGCACCATCACACGCACATCCACTCCCCGCTTGGCAGCGGCTTTCATGGCCTCCAGCAATTCCTCTCCCACTGCCAGATACGGCGTATAAAAATAGACGTAATCCTGTGCCTGGGAGATGAGGTTCAGATAGACCATCTTCGCCACCGGCTCCTCGTCCAAAGGACTATCGGCATAAGGCTGCACCACTCCATCGGTGCGGGGCTGATCCGATGGCTGCGGCCGAAAAGAGGTGTAGTCCGTATCACAGGGACGGAAGGCGTTCCAAAAATTCAGGAACATCACGGTAAAATTCCATACCGCCGCACCCTCAATGCGCAGCGCTGCATCCTTCCAGTAACCAAAGCGCTCTTTGGCGTTGATATATTCGTCCGCCAGATTAAAGCCGCCGGTATATGCTACGGTCCCATCGATCACCACCAGTTTGCGGTGGTCCCTATGGTTCATGACCAGGGAGACCAGCGGCATCACCGGGTTGAAAGGAATACAGCGGATGTGTGCCCGCTCCATCTGCACCACAAAATCCCCCGGCAGGGTCAGCAGGCTGCCAAAGTCGTCGTATACCAACCGCACATCCAGCCCCTGGGCTGCTTTGCGGCGCAGGATCCGCTCTACCCCATCCCACATTTTCCCCGGTTTTACGATAAAAAATTCCAGGAAGATGAATTTTTCGGCCTTTTCCAAGTCTCGCAGCAGCTGCGGATACATGGCCTCACCGCTGGGATAATAGCGGGAAGCCGTATCCTGCCAGGCAGGATAGCAGCCATACTGGCTTACATAGCGGCTCAGTGCCCGGCTGCTGGGGTCCAGCCCCGTCACCTGGCCCGGAAGCTGGTCAAGCTCCTTCTGATGCTGACGGTTCACCTCATCCATGCTTTCCCGCAGCCAGCGGGCCGGGCGTTTATTGCCAAACAGCAGATAGAGCGCCCCGCCCAGCAAAGGCAGCGCCCCGATCAGGGCGATCCACATGATCTTATACCCGCTGTTCTCGTCCTTGCGCACCAGGTACAGCACCATGACCACACTAAGGGTATGCAGCAGAATGGTCGCCCCCACTCGCCCCTCCGTAAGGGAGAAAAACGCCCATAAAAGCCACACCACCTGGGCCAGGACCAGAACCACCGTGATAGTGGCCCGGTTCAGGATACGGCTGAAAAATTTTATGACCGGCTGTCTGAACACAGAAAATCCCCCTCTCCCTTGCAAATCCGCCTGTTGCGTTTTGCCCTGCTTTGGCTTTGAGTATACCGCCGCCAAAAGATTTTGACAAGCAACAAAACAGCCCGGATGCGATAAAATGCATCCGGGCTGTGGTTAAAACACGGGGGACGATTACAGAGCAGGGGCAGTGCCATCCTCAAAACCGATCATCAATCCACCCAGTTCTGCGTAGTAGCTGCAAAGCACACCGCAGGGCATGATCTGCACCTCTGCGCCCTCAAACACAGTGGTGATCATATTTTTCAGCCGGGTAGCGGCCGCAGGATTGGAGCAGTGCAGGATACGCACCGGCCCGTCAACAAAGCCGCGGGCCTTCATCTCCAGCACGATGCGCTCCAGTGCGCCATGCTCGCCGCGGGTCTTGACCAGAACTTCCAGCTCACCGGAAAGGCTGGCCGTGCCCACCACACGGATACCCAGCATACGGGCCACCGCAGCCACCGCCGGGCTGACCCGGCCATTGCGTGCCAGGTTGTTCAAAGACTCCAGCGAGAACAGCAGATGGGTATGCTGCTTATACTCCTCCATCTGCACGCAGATCTCCTCAAAGGGAGTGCCCGCATCAAACAGCGCACGCAGGCGCTCGGCCAGCAGCTGAAGCTCCGGCCCGGCCGAGAGGCTGTCCAGCACATAGACCTTGGCCTCCGGATTCTCCTGCTGATAATCCTGTGCGGCCAGCAGAGCAGCGTTGTAGCTGCCGGACAAGGTACCCGTAATAGTGATCGCAAACACCTGGTCTGCCCCCTGATAGGCTGCCAGCCAGTCCCCCACATTGGGGCAGGAGGTGCTGGAGCGGCCCTTGTAGCTGCGCAGAGTCTCTGCTACCTGCACTGCATCCAACCGTCCATCGTCCGGGTACTCCTGCTCCTCGGTCACGACCTTGATGGGGGCGCAGGCAAAGTCAATGCCCTCCATCTGGTACAGATTTGCGGCAGAATCCACAACGATCTTGCTTTTCATATTCCTATGCACTCCAATTCTATGGTGTCCGGCACGAGGCCGGGGCTTATCGCCCTTTTATCCTATCAGTTTTTCAAAAACCTGTCAACCCATTTTCAAAAATCCTTTACAAGCTTTTAATTTCCTGTTGACCTTCCTGCCAAAATGCGGTATACTTGCCCCATGAAACAACAGACGAAACGCCGCATCGCGGCTTGTGCCGCCGGGTTTGCCCTGCCCCGGTACAACGACATCCCCTCTGTGGGGCTGTATCTGGACCAGGCGGTCCAGTATGTAAATGGGCAGTACCGGTGTTTTCCCGGTGTCGTTTTGACCCCTTCTATGGTATCCAATTATGTCAAACAGGGGCTGGTAAATCACCCGGTCAAGAAAAAATACACCCGGGAGCAGCTGGCCTGTCTGACCTGCATTGCCCTGGCAAAAACAGTGCTGTCCATGGAAAATATCCGGATGCTGCTGGAGATGCAGCGGGCCAGCTACCCGATCCAGGTGGTTTACGACCTGTTCTGCGATGAGCTGGAAGCCTGCCTGCCCTGTGTATTTGGACTGCGCCGCGGTATGCCCGCCCTGCCGCCGGATGCGCCGGACGAGCGGCTGCTGCTGCGCAGCACCATTCTGGCGGCGGCCAACAAGCTGTACCTGGACTGCAGCTTTGAAGCATTGCAGCAGGACCATTCCCTTTGGCCGGATATCCTGCAAGACCTAGCCTGAATCATACAAAAAGCGCCTGCGCACTCTTTTTTCAAAGTGCGCAGGCGCTTTTCTTTTTCATTTAACGCTGGGATCAGGTATCCTGCAGCTCGCCGCGGCTGGCGGCCTTGAGGTATGCAAAGATGAAACCATCCAGCTCGCCGTCCATCACGGCATCCACGTTGCCGGTCTCATAGTTGGTACGGTGGTCCTTGACCATGGTATAGGGCATGAACACATAGCTGCGGATCTGGTGGCCCCAGGCGATCTCGTTCTGAACGCCCTTGATGTCATCGATCTTGTCCATGTGCTGCTGCTTTGCGATCTGGTACAGCTTCGCTTTCAGCATCTCCATCGCATAGTCACGGTTCTGGAACTGGCTGCGCTGCGTCTGGCAGCTGACCACGATGCCGGTGGGCTTGTGGATCAAACGCACTGCAGAAGAGGTCTTGTTGATGTGCTGGCCGCCGGCACCAGAGGAGCGGAACACCTGCATCTCGATATCTTCCGGGCGGATGTCCACCTGAATGGTGTTGTCCAGCTCCGGCATGACCTCCAAAGAGGCAAAGCTGGTCTGGCGGCGGGCATTGGCGTCAAAAGGCGACACGCGCACCAGGCGGTGCACGCCATTCTCGCTCTTGAGCAGGCCGTAGGCGTTGGCGCCCTTCACCATCATGGAAGCGCTCTTCATGCCGGCTTCGTCACCATCCTGGTAATCCAGCACTTCCACCGTCATGCCGTGTGCCTGTGCCCACTTGTTGTACATACGGTACAGCATTTCTGCCCAGTCCTGTGCCTCGGTACCGCCGGTACCGGCATGGAAGGTGAGGATGGCGTTGCTGTGGTCGTACTCACCGTTCAGCATGGTCATCAGCTGCAGCTCGTCCACTGCCTTGCCCACAGCGTCCACAGCCTCCTCGGCTTCGGGGACCATATCCGGGTCATATTCCTCATCCAGCATCACCAGCATGGTCTCGGCATCATCGTACAGGCCCTGCAGCTTTTCAAAGCGGCCCAGTTTGCCCTTGAGGTCGCCCACCTCATCAAACACTTTTTTGCTCAGCTCGGCATCATCATAAAAGCCAGGGCGGGACATGGTATGCTCCAGCTCCTGCACACGCTTGCGGCTGGCCTCAATGGCCAGGGCTTCTTCCAGGTCCTTCACGGCGTGGTTGTATTCGGCCAGCTGAACCTTCAACTCGTCGGTCGTAATCATCTGCGGCTTCCTTTCTCTCCATCAGTCTGCGGCACGGTGGCCGCACAAGTCCAAGCGCTGTACTGCCCCTGCGATAAAAGCGGAGCTTTTCAGCGCTGTCTTTATTCTTTGCCCGGCACTGCAGCAGCACCAGACAACAATTTATACTTTATACACAGATACTTCACTAGTATACCGACAATCTGTGGTAAAGTAAAGAGGAAAAATAGCTGCCACGCTGGAATTTTGAAGATTTTCACCTTTTCTTTTCCTTGTGCAGAGAGTATAATAGCTATAAGTTTTAAAAACCCGGAGGTTTTCCTATATGCCGAAATATTATGGCTGTCCTTGTGAGGGCTGCGGCGCCCCGCTGACGCTGAGAGATGATATCGTGGTCTGCCCGGACTGCGGCGCCCCTTATCACCGCACCTGTTACGAAAAGCTGGGCCGCTGTGTCCACAGTGCCGCCCATACCACAGGGTATGAGTGGAAGTTCCCTTATCAAGACTCGGAGCTGCGCACCTGCCCCGCCTGCGGAGAGCGCACCCTGCGGGCAGAGACCCACTGCCGCTGCTGCGGCGCCCAGCTTCCGCCGGAAGCCACTGCCGAGCCCAACGACCGCGCTGCTGCGGAAAGTGAGCGGGACGGTGCCTTTGACTACGACCGTTTGTACCAGCAGTTTGAGCAGGCAGGCCCTGCAGCCGACCCCCTGCGCCAAAGCTGGAAGGCCGCCTTTGGCCCTGAAGATCAGATGGACGGCATCCCCTGCAATGACTGGCTGGATTATATCGGACCTGCCGGCCCGGCCTACCTGGCCGACTACTGCCGAATGCAGCTGCAGAAGAGCAAGATTTCCATGAGTTTTTCGGCGCTGCTGTTCGGACCGTTCTACTTCTTCTACCGCAAAGCCTGGAAGCCCGCTTTTCTCTTTTTGGCAGCGGAAATGCTGCTGGCTGCCCCCACTGTGCTGGAACTGATGCAGATCTCGGAAAGCGCATTGGCCCCGGGCTTGAGCGCCGGCGCACTGCTGATGCTGGCCCGGCTGTCCTCTGTGCTGGGCTTTGTGCTGATGGCTGTGCGGGGCATCTTTGGCAAGTGGCTTTACCGCAAGAGCGCCGCTGCCCGCATCCGCCGCATCCGGCAGGAGTTCCCGGACCCGGACCAGCGCCGGGCTGTGCTGGCCGCTCAGGGCGGCACCAGCTGGCTGGCTGTATTGGGCGGCTTTGTACTGCTTTCGGTTGCCAGCAGCGCAGTGGTGCTGCTGATGGGTCCCAACCTGGATGCTGTGGTTCGCCTGCTGTACGGCTGATCCTTTCACACGGCCCTTCCCCTTTATTTCCCTGCCAATATACAAAACGCGGGTCTTTGACTGCAATGCCGCCTTCCGGCACTGATCAAAGACCCGCGTTTATTTTCTATGTACGCCCGTTGGATGTTCCGGCCGTTCGGGCCTGGCTCAGCCATTCCTTTTATAATAGAAGAAATACTGCTGCAAGATCCCCGCCTCTGCTCCATACTGGGGGAAAGGGTCCTGCCCGTCAAAATCCTCCTGGATCAGCCGGGCGATCCAAACATCGATGGGCGCCAGCGCTGTGCGTCCATAGCCAAACAGCGCCACGCAGTTGGCCACCTTTTTTCCTACGCCATCCATTTCCATCAGTTTTGCCAGCAGCGTTTCGTCCGGCAGCAGAGCCAACGACTTCAGGTCCAGCGCACCGCTGGCCACGGCCTGGGCTGCGTGCTGGATATACCGGGTACGATACCCCAGGCCGCAGTCCCGCAGATCGGATTCTGCCCCCGCTGCCAGCTGTGCCGGGGACGGAAACAGTGACACACGCTCTGTACCTGTATCCACCACCTGCCCGAAACGCTCTGCCAGCAGCTCCACCCCGGTACGAATGGCCGGTATGCTTTTGCGCTGCGACAAAATAAAGGTGATCAGCATCTCCCAGGGGTCCTGCTGCAGCACCCGGATGCCCTGTCCATAGTCCAGCGCCTGCTGCGCAAACCCCGCCTGTCCTGCCCAGCGCCGGCGCAAAGAGCCATAGCTGCGCTCCAGATCAAAATATGGCCGCCAGGTCCTTTCCCACTCGCCGGGAGCGCACTTTGCCTGATACTCTCCCTCACCCAGAGGGCGCAGGTACAAAAGCTGGCTGCCGGTAATGAACCGGTACTCCCCGCTCTGCACCCGGCAGGGACGAAAACACTGGCCGCTGTCCAGGATCTTATCCAGGTCAAAATCATCCTTTATCTGGATCGGCTGTGTTATCCAGTTCATCTCCATCTCTACATTCCCCTTTCTTTTCCACAAGGATACCACGGCTGCCAGCCGGATGCAACCCGCCGCTTGACATTCCTTGCCCAAAAAGCAGCGCGGTTTCCGTCCGGTCTGCAAATTTCCCCTCTGGCGATTGCACTGCCGGTCCTGGTGTGGTATACTGTCCTCTGTATTAAAAATGCAGGGTCCACCGCCCTGCTACCGTATAGAGATTGTATTGGGAGAGGATGGTATCTTATGAAGATCGGCTTTGATAACCAAAAGTACCTGGTCATGCAGTCGGAGCATATCCGCAAGCGCATCGCCCAGTTTGACAACAAACTCTATCTGGAATTTGGCGGCAAGCTGTTTGACGACTATCACGCCTCCCGTGTGCTGCCCGGTTTTGAGCCGGACTCCAAGCTGCAGATGCTGCTGCAGCTCAAGGACCAGGCCGAAGTGGTCATCGTGATCAGCGCCGAAGATATCATCAGCAGCAAAGTCCGGGGCGACTACGGCATTACCTACGATCTGGATGTGCTGCGTCTGATTGACGCCTTCCAGGAGGAAGGACTGTATGTTGGCAGCGTCTGCATCACCAAATATACTCCCCAGCCGGAGGTTGCCGCCTTTGAGCAAAAGCTGAACGGTCTGGGCATCCGCACCTTCCGCCATTATATCATCCCCGGCTACCCCAACGACGTGCCCCGCATCGTCAGCGATGAGGGCTATGGCCGCAACGAGTACATTGAGACCCAGCGTCCCCTGGTGGTCATCACAGCCCCTGGCCCCGGCAGCGGCAAAATGGCCGTCTGTCTGTCCCAGCTGTTCCACGAGTACAAGCGCGGCATCAAGGCCGGTTATGCAAAGTTTGAGACCTTCCCCATCTGGAATCTGCCCTTGAAGCACCCGGTAAACCTGGCCTATGAGGCCGCTACCGCCGACCTGAACGACGTGAACATGATCGACCCGTTCCACCTGGAAGCTTACGGCCAGACGACCGTAAACTACAACCGGGATATCGAGGTGTTCCCGGTGGTAAACGCCATGTTCGAGCTGATCGCAGGCAAGAGCCCCTACCGCTCCCCCACCGATATGGGCGTGAACATGGCGGGCAACTGCATCGTTGACGATGAGATCTGCCGCGAGGCTTCCCGCAACGAGATCCTTCGCCGGTATTTCAAGTGCCTGTGCGACCAAAAAGCTGGCGACCCCGCTGCCCAGAATGAGCTATTCAAGCTGGAACTGCTGTTGAACCAAGCTGGTCTGGCGGTAGGCGCCCGGGATGTGGAGAAAAAAGCACACGCTGTGTCCGCCCAGACCGGCGGTCTGCCCGCGGCAGCTATCCAGCTGCCGGACGGCACGGTGGTCACCGGTAAGACCGGGCCTTTGCTGGGCGCTGCCTCTTCTGCCCTGCTGAATGCGCTGAAGCGGCTGGCAGACATCGACCAGGAGACCGACCTGGTCAGTGCGAACTCTATTGCTCCCATCCAGACCCTGAAAACCGACTACTTTGGAAGCAAAAACCCCCGTCTGCACACCGACGAGATCCTGATCGCTCTGTCCGGCTCCGCAGCAGAAAACGAAACCGCTGCCTCGGCCCTGCACCAGATCCCGAAGCTGAAAGGCTGCGACGTACATTCCACCGTTATCCTGTCCAGCGTGGACATGGACACGCTGAAAAAGCTGGGGATGTACCTGACCTGTGACCCGGTTTATGAGGAAGAGGACCGCAAATACCACAAAAAGTGATCCATAGCATAGCAAAAGGCACCCTGCCGACCGGCAGGGTGCCTTTTGTTATCGTCCCGGAAAAGGACGGAATGTATTGTTCTCAGACCTTCGCTGCGCCGTGGTCCAGGATCTTATCAAAACGAGTAAAGAAGGTAATCATGGTCACCGTCGTTGCCAGGATATCGCTGATCGGCTCTGCCAGGAACACGCCGAACACCTTATCCTCCAGAATCATAGGCAGGATAAAGATCAAGGGGATCAGCAGGATGATCTTACGCAGGCAGGCCAGCAGCAGGCTGACCTTTGCCTGTCCCAACGCCATAAAGCTCTGCTGGCAGGCGATCTGGAAGCCCATTGCAAAAATGCCGGCCATATAGATCCGCATAGCCCAGGTGGTGTACTGGATCAGTGCCCCGTCCGAGGTAAAGATACCGGCCACTGCACCCGGCACCAGCATCATCAGCACCCAGAACACCGTAGTATAACCGCCGCACAGCAAAAGCTGGAAGCGGAACGCCTGGCGCACCCGGTCCTTTTTGCCTGCGCCAAAGTTGAAGCTGATGACCGGCTGACCGCCCTGGCACACACCCTGGATGGGCAGCGTGCACAGCTGGGATACGCTGGTGATGACCGTCATAGCGCCCACCGCCACATCGCCGCCGTAACGAGCCAGGCTAGAGCTGAAGCTGATGGAGAGCAGGCTCTCGGTGGAGAGCATCACAAACGAGGAGATGCCCAAGCTCATCACCGGCAGGATGATCCGCTTTTCCAGCTTCAGGCAGCTCTTACGCAATTTCAGGTTGGTCTTTTTGCCGGACAGGAACACCAGGATCCACACTGCACCCACCGTCTGGCTGAGCACCGTGGCAATGGCTGCGCCCCGCACGCCCATACCAAAGCCAAAGATCAGGATGGGGTCCAGAACGATGTTGATCACCGCACCGATCACGGTGGTCAGCATGCTGGTCTTTGCAAAGCCCTGGGTCGTGATGAACGGATTCATGCCCATAACGATCAGCACGAACACCGAACCCAGGATGTAGATCCGGCCATATGCCAGCGCATACGGCAGGGTGGCATCACTGGCACCGAACAACCGCAGCAGCACCGGTGCACCGGCATAGAACACCACCGTCAGTATGACCGAGAAGATCAGCAGCATGGTCAGGCTGTTGCCAATGATCTTTTCTGCATCTTCCCGGTTGTCCTGTCCCATTGCAATGGCGGTGCGGGGTGCACCGCCTGCACCCACCAGCATAGCAAAAGCATTCAGCAGCATCAAAATGGGGGTGAACAGGCCCACACCCGTTAACGCTGCAGCACCAATGCCCTCGATGTGGCCTATATAAATACGGTCTACCACGTTGTACAGCAGGTTGACCACCTGTGCCACAACGGCGGGGATCATCAGCTGAAGCATCAGCTTGCGGACATTGCCGGTCCCCATATCTTGTTTTGCTTGTGACATACGCTCTCCTTCCACCCTGTCACCGCAAAGACAGAGTGCCAACTTGTTTTTCCTACATCTAATATATAAGTGTATCCTATCCCATGTGGGCTGTCAAGAAGGGACTGCGAAAATGTCGTCCCAGAACCGCACTGTGCAAAAACCACCGCCTTGCCTTGCACAAAGCGGTGGTTTTTGGTTGTATTTTTCATGATTTAACAACTTAAACTATATTTTTGCATCGTTCAGACCACTTTTCGAGATTGTTTTCCCCATAATTCAAACTTATAGTTGTATTTTGTCGAAAAGTGTGCTATACTTTATCTCAGAAAAAGCGCTGTTCCACAACCAGATGTTTATTTTGCTCTGCTCCTGTGCCAGGCAAAAGGAAGGAGACCTCTATGGACGCCACCCGTTATTTTGAGGAGATGCACCGCGCAATGGCCGCGCAAAAGACCGCTTCGCAGCTGGTGCTGACGGCCTGCTACCAGGATACCGCTGGCAGCGATGCCTATCTGGAACTGCGCCGCAGCCCGGCAGACGGCAGTTTCCGCATTTTGTACTCTACGATGGGACGCAGCGATCTGAATTTTCAGCTCTTCCGCAAAGGGTGGCAGCTGTGCCATAACGCCGCCGGAGAGCTGACCGGCCGTTTCCCTTCCAGTGCCGAGGGATTGATCGCACAGACCGACTTCCGGGCCTTTTATCGGGATGAATCCTTTGACCCGGACAAAGCTGCCCATATTCTGGACACGCTCCGCCGCTATGCCGGGCAGGACATCTCTGCCCCTGCACAGCAGGGGGGCTCCCGTGTGACTGTGACAAGCTATATCCAGGGCGGCGCACGCTGGGCTTATACCGGAACACCAGACAGCGCCTGTCTGCCGGCGGCGGCCATCCTCTACTGGCTGGCCGACCAACTAGCCGGGCGAGAGCGCCGGGCGCTGCAAGCCTGCCCTCAGGCCGCCCGCCTCGCCGCCCAGTGGGAGACCGAGATCGCCTTTGCCAAGACGCCCGTACTTCTGCGTCCATCTCCCCGCCGCCCCTACACACCCTATGAACGCACCCCTATGCGCAATAAAAGCTGGCAGAGCATCCTGACTGTGATGCGAACTATGTGATCCTCCGCTTTAATATTCGATCCCCTGACGGGCGGCAATGCCCTTCTGATAGGGATGCCGGACACAGTGCATCTCCGTAACATAGTCTGCTGCGTCCTGCATCCATTGCGGCGGCGTATGCGCTGTAAGTACACACTCCTGGCCAGCCGGGCGCTGCAGCACTGCCCGCCGGAGCAGCTCTTTGTCCACCATATCCAATTCCCATGCGCTGCCCGCCTCATCCAGCACCAGCAGATCCGCAGGCTGTGCTAAAGCTGCCGTCAGATTGGCGTTCTGCTGTGCACGGGCAGCGGTGCGCTCCTCTTCGTTCATCTGGAACACAAATTTTTCTCCCGGTACTCCCCGGTAGAATACTGCGCCCAGCTTTTCCAGCCCCGGCACCTCTCCGCTGAAACCACCCTTCAAAAATTGAACGATCACTACCCGACGTCCGCTGCCCAGCGCACGAAGCGCCAGGCCCATGGCAGCCGTAGTCTTGCCTTTGCCATCCCCATAATAAAGGTGTAGCAGCCCTTTCTGTTCCATTGTATCCTCCTCCTGTTTACTCTTCGTGCCCTATCCATCTTTCAAGGGTGTTGCGGTAATTTCTATGGATGGAGCTGTTCTCTCCAAAGAAAAACGCCCCGAAGGGCGTTCCGGCTGGTGTTATCGCTCCACCTCATAGGGCCAGCTGTTGATGCCCCCAAACTCATAGATCTGGGTATACCCCAGCTCCGCCAGCGTGCTGGCCGCCGTTTTGCTGCGGTTTCCACTGCGGCAATAGACCAGCACCACTGCATCCTTTGCAGGAATGACCTGCTCTGCCGTTTTTTCATCGATCTGACCGACCGGCAGCAGCACTGCATTGGGGATATGGCCGCTGTCATACTCGCTCTGCTCCCGCACATCCAGAATCAGGACCTCCTGGGTATCCATAAGTTCTTTCGCTTTTTCCTGGGTGATCGTCTGATAGGCTGCTTTGTCCGCCGCCTGGCTGTCTGCCGCCGTCCCACTGGCAGAATTTTTCCCGCAGGCCACAAATCCCAGCAAAAGCAGGATCGAAAACAAAAGAATATACCATTTTTTCATAAACAGATCTCCTTATAAAGTCCTTCTGCAAAGGCCCGGTGCCCTTGCTCGGTAAAATGTACTCCATCATAGGCCATGGTCACGCCCCACCGTCCGGCATCCAAACAGCGGATATTCTGCTCCGCCGCTTGTGCCAAACAGAACTGTGCAAAGGCCACCGAATCATCGATCATCTTTTGGCTTTGCACCCATTCTCCAAAGGCAAAAGGCGGCGGTGCGATCCACAGGATCTTCTCCGTTGGCAGATCCACCGCAGACACGAAATGGGCAATCCTTTCAGCCGCCTTTTCTGGTTCGCAGCCCTGGAGCAGATCATTTGCGCCCAGCATCAGGATCAGCCGTTCCGTCTCCGGCGGGATAAAAACGGCTGATCGGGGGATCTCCCGGCCGTTCATCCCTTGATTGATGATCTCCCACCCGGTTTTGCTCTGTAAAATGTCTACCCAGCGGTTTTCAGCGGCATATCTGCCGCCCAGAAATGAACGCGGATCATACCCGTATGTATTGGAATCGCCAAAGCAGCAGACGCGCATTACCCCACCCCCTTGCAGCAAAGATCAGCTGTCTTATTATATCATGGATGCGAAGTCTCCCACAACCACCTGCATCTGTTTCTGTGATCTACGCACAAAACGCCCCCTCGGATATGCACATCCGAGGGGGGCATTTTGTAAGATCGATCTTTCTATGTACCTGCGACCGCAAAGTGAACGCTTGCCTCGGCGGGTCTATCAGAAAGCACCAAAACGCAAATGCGCTGCACCGATACCCCGTCCCAGTCACAGTTTCTGTCAATAAAAGGTTTTTGGACGATTTGCCAGCCCATCTGCGTAAATGTCCTGGTCTCATCCAGGATCATCTGCGCCATATCCTCCGGACTTATTTGCTCCATATCCTGCGCCAGCTCTTTCTCTTTGATACTCAGCCCATCCATGGTTAGCTCTCTTTTCTTTTTAAGGATGTCTCGGTAGCACTTGCGGTTCTGGTTGCGGGCGGCTTCCAGCTCTGTCCCTGTTTTGCCTGCTGTACACTGCATTGCAGCGTAAATCTCCTCTTCAAAACGCGCTATTTCACAGAGATTTTCACTATCCACAAGGCCATTGGGATAACGGTCCTCCCCCAGACGACGCAGCGCTTGGTTCAACGCTTCCATGAAGGCAGATTGCGGCGGCGGTACCGGCTTCTGTATGGTGGTGCTGCAAGCTGTCAGCATACATAGCATCGAAAGTGCAATCAACCAGCCAAGAATACGTTTCATCCCAAAAGCCTCCTCATCAATGAAAATTCACCTTATAACAGAAAGCATTTTCCGCTTTCCAGATCGGATTTCATCGTAATCCGACCATCTGTCTCTTGTCAATCCCTTAAGCGGATATTCAGAGAAATAACGCAATGTTGAAGTAGTTTTTGTGCAGTTCGACGAACTGAATTTAGACTTAATGGAATAATATGTATAGTCCCTCAGAGCGCTGACTGAGCATCGAAATGCACCTCTTGCTGGACAAAATTGCGAATGTCTCCTCGTCTGTATCCATTGAGCAAATTATCTTCATGTGAAAAGCAGGAGCATTTCTCCCACTCCAAATATAAAAACATACTTTTTGTCGAAAAATTTGTGTCGCATATTGTTCACCGACTGGAAATGTGATATAATCACACTTGGATTGGGATTTGACCGGCAAATATTACTTTTTTACACAGCAACTAGTGCGAAAGAGCTTGTCTGTCAAAACAATGAGTAGAACTCGCTGCAGATCGTGTTTCAAAACAAGAGAGGTATTGTAATCATGCTGAATTACCCCGCAAATTACCAGAACATCGCAGAAAACGAAATGGAGTATCTGAACGGCGGTGCTCCCGATTTCAAAGGCTTGTTCGATTACCTAATCGGCAATTATGCGCGAGATCTTTTTATGGGAAATCTGCGCAGTGCAGTTTGGAACAGCGCCGTACAGAGTTCCACGGAACCTCTGATGAAGTTTGGAAAGAATTTCACTCAGATGGGTTTTGCCGCACAGGCTCTTTATCTTTATGGTGCCTATCGTCTGGCTGAGACCATCTTTGGATTTTTGAATAAGTAACATGAAATATAAGAAAATCGTACAAATCTCTCTTCTTTTGGGGGCAGTGGTTTTATTCGGTGTTTTTAGTGCTTGTGCCAACACTTCCTCTGTTCAAACGGAAGAAAGCCCTTCTTTTTTGGAAGAAGATATTTCTATGCAAGCACCTCTGGAAATATCCGATGACGACCTAAGCAAACTACTCAGTGGAGCGCTTGCTTTCGATGAGCTGTCTCAGGATGAGGTCTCTTTGGACGAGCCATCCAGCGTTATCCTGGAGGAAGATGCCGAATCCAATTCGGAGTCCATCTCTGAATCCGCTGTGCAGGAGGAACTGCTGCAAGAGTCGGAAACGCCACCAAGCAAAGAACCGCCCGCAGAAAGTGCACAGTCGCAATCGACAGCCTCGAAACCGGCTGGCAGTAAAACACCTGTTTCCGAAAAAAAGCCCACCACTTCCTCCTCGGCTGCTCGTCCGGAAAATGCACATCCTTCTTCCGAATCAAAGAAGGATCCGCCTGTTCCCGCATATGAGATCAAGGTAAAAAAACTAGTGCAAGAGGCATATGCCTTAAAGGACTATGCCGAGAAGGGTCTTTCCGCAAGCATTAATGCCGCAAAAGCAGAGTACGACACCTTAAAACCTGAGCAGAAGACCCAGTTTAAAAAGATCTCCATCACTCTTTCCAAGGCTGGTGAACTCACACGGCTGCAGTCCTATTGCGACAAAGAGATGAACCGTATCGTCAAGGAGCTTCGCACTGTTTTGAAGGACAACGGTCAGAACACCGCATTGGCAGATCAAGTCATGGATTTCTACACCAAGGAAAAGGACAACCGCTACAAACAACTTATGAGCGAACTTTACGGTTGACATCTAGCACACCCCCCACAAATTTTAGGAGAGAGTATCCCATTATGGAAAATAACACGACCTACGAACATACAGAGGAGATCGACCTGGTTGCGCTGTTCTTTACGCTGCTCCACAAATACCGTCAACTTTTTGCCGGAGCCGTGATCTGTGCTGTATTATTAGGTGCAGCCGGCGCTGTTAAGTCTACCCTCAATGAACGCGCGATCGAAAAATCCCTTGCAGAGGGCAAAGAAGTCCCCCGTTCTTCCGCTGAACAAAAGTACGAAGAGGAAATGGTCACCTATCGCAAATCCTTGACCGAGCACGATACCAAGGTCAACCAATACAATGCTCAGCTCAAGCAGAATGAAAAAGACCGTGTTCGGACTGAGTTTGACATCCAAACTGCTCAAGAGTACATGGATGGATCTGTTCTGAATGGACTGGACCCCTATAATGTTCATACTGCCACAGCTTCGTTCTATGTTACCACCGAATATAAGATCCTGCCGGGGATGGATTATCAGAACCCGGATTATACCAGCGCTGTATTAAGTTCTTATTCCAACCTGTTGACTGAGCACCAAACCATTGGCGCGCTGGCAGAAAAATTCGGTTTGGAAGAACGTTATATGCGCGAACTGATCTCTGTTTCAGTAAATAACACTACCCGCCTGCTGGAGATCAACGTCATGGCTGACAGTGCGGATAAGGCAAAGGCGATCATGGACGAGATGCTCGTACATCTTGATGCTGTGTGCAACTCGATCGAACAGACGGTCGGCACACACACCCTGACCCTGATCTCTCAGAGCGAGGATGTAACCGTGATGACTTGGCTGCGCGATGCACAGCAGAGCAATCGGGATAATATGCTCGATCTCCAGAACAAGCTGGTGAATTTGAATGAGAGCAAAAAGCTGTTGGAGCAGAATATCGTAACAGCTGACAAAGACTTTGCCGCCCTTAAAAAACCCGAAGAGCCCAGCAAGGGTAATCCTATCATCAAGTTCTCGATCTTGGGTGTTCTCCTGGGCATTGTGGTGGTATCTGGTGTCGAAGTCGTTCGCTTTTTGGTCGCAGGCAAAGTTTACTCCAGCAGCGAGCTGCACCGCAGTTGTGGTCTGTCCATTCTGGGTAGTTTGGCTGGGGAGCGTTCCCAAAAAGCAAAAGGCTTGGATGTCTATATCAATCGAATGGAAAAACGGCCTGATGGAAGTACCGATGCGCAGATCATTGAGTTGATCGCAACGACGATTCAGAGTCGTGTTCCGCAGGCAGAAAACATCTTGATCAGCGGCGATCTTTCGGTAGAGCAGCTGACCTCCTTGACAGCGTCGCTCCAGCACACCAGCGCTTTGGGCAACAAGAATCTGACCGCTGCAGAGAGTATTCTCAGCTGTGCTAAAACCGTTTCTCAGGCAACTACCGCAGATGTGATCGTGCTGGTTGCAGACTGCGAAAACACCACTTATGCAAGCATCCAGGCACAATGCGAGCAATTCAACAGCCTGAACAAAAAGATCCTGGGCTGCGTTGTTTACGAATGATCCGAACTGAATAACGGCAACCTCCCCGCTTGGATGCAGCAATCTGAGCGGGGAGGTTTTTTGCACTCTTATAAAATCAGAGAACAAAACATATTCTCCGCTTCAACAACCACCCACACCGGCAAAAAGGGTGGTATATTGGAAAAATATATGCTATAATGAAAGGCAATGCGTCGTTTGATAGGAGAAAGAAAATGGATATTATTCTGGTTATGCTGGCGGGAATGGTCGCAGGCCACTTTTTCTTCCCAAAAGCCTTAAAAAAGGTCAACGAAAAAATACAGCTCCTGTGCACCTTATGCCTGATCTTCTCCATGGGTGTCATGTTGGGCCGCAAGGAAAACTTTTTGCAAGAGCTCACCTCTATGGGCATTGTCAGTTTTTTGTTTTTTCTGATCCCCACTGCGCTCTCCATCCTGCTGGTCTATTATCTGACCAAGCGTTTTTTGAAGAAAAAATAATTCATTTTACATAAAGGAGAGGTGAGCCATGGTTCTGCTTACCATTGCTGCTTTGATCGGCGGCATCGCATACGGGGTTCTGGGCTTTGATTTTTCATTGGTCACATTTCTGACTTCGCACACCGACCTTGTACTCTATATTCTTATGTTCTGTGTGGGCATCAGCATCGGGACGCAAAAAGGTGTCCTGCAGCGGCTGCGTCAAAATCAGCTGGCGATCGTTCTGGTCCCCACCGGGGTGATCGTCGCTTCCCTTTTGGGCGGCGTGATCTGCGGATGGATCACACGGATGCCTCTGTCACACAGCACGGCGATCACCAGCGGCATGGGGTGGTATAGCTTGGCGGGCGCGGTCATTGGCGAATCCTGCGGGCCAGAACTGGGAAGCATCGCCTTTCTCAGCAACCTGATGCGAGAGATCTTCACCTTTATGATCATCCCCTTTTTGGCTGCACACTTCAACCCCTATGCCTGCATTGCTTCTGCCGGAGCCACCAGTGAGGACACCACGCTCCCCATGATCCTGCGCTATTCCAACGAGGAAACGGTAGTCGTCTCGGTGCTCAACGGCATCATCTGCTCCTTTTTTGTTCCCATCTTGCTTTCGCTCTGTTTCCGTCTCCCTTAAACGAGCGCCTGCTTTTTGTGGACAGCATGATTTGCTCTATCCAGACCATCGGTACTGCGGCTTCTGGCGCACAGCACAAAAATATTTGATCTTCCGCTGCGCCGGTATATTGCACAAGCCAACGGAAAACTGCTTGGCTACTGTGAAGAGGAGCTTTGCGTGCCGGAAAACAACAAAATGGTCGTAGAGCTATCCTTAAGACAGCAGGAGCCATACAGTGCCAGGATCTTTTTTAAGGATGCCCCTTCTGATCAGAAGGGGCAGCTTTTCAATTAAAAATGGAGTAAGACATTTGAAATACAGAGAAATTGCGGACGGGATCTTCATAGACCGTCCAAACCGTTTTGTTGCCCATGTAAATATAAACGGCATCGTGGAGACCGTTCATGTTAAAAACACTGGACGATGCAAGGAACTTCTCCTGCCCGGTGCATCTGTTCGTATGGAAGTAGCAGACAACCCCAATCGCAAGACAAAATACGACCTTGTTGCGGTGTATAAGCAGGGTCTTGGCTGGGTAAACATGGACAGTCAAGCGCCCAACAAGGTCGTGGCAGAATGGCTTGCGTTACAAAGCTATACCTTTATTAAGCCGGAATATTCCTACGGAAGATCCCGCATCGACTTTTACATGGAGAAAGGCGCTCAAAAATACCTGATGGAAGTCAAAGGCTGTACGCTGGAAATAGACGGCATCGGCTATTTTCCGGATGCCCCCACCGAGCGCGGCGTAAAGCATCTGCACGAACTGGCGCAGGCACAGCGGGAAGGGTATCAATGTGCTGTGGCTTTTGTGATCCAGATGGAGGGTATTACCGAGGTGTGCCCCAATATCCACACCCAGCCGGAATTTGGCGCCGCTTTAACAGCGGCAAAAAAAGCCGGTGTACAGGTGCTGTTCCTGCTCTGCCGCATAGAACGGGATACGCTGGAGATCATCGAACAGCGAGAGGGATGAAGCAGAAAAAGAGTATAACCTGCTCCGTCAAGCGAAGCCTGCACACCCGATAGGGTCGCGATTTACGGGCCTATCGGGTGTTTTTATGTTGGAAACACCTTTATTTTATCCCCCACATAAGAGAAGCAGCGCCGGTTTTCTTTTGAAGAAAACCGGCGCTGCTTCCTCTGCTATACAAACCCCCTCTGCCCAGCTAAACACCGCTATTTCCCATCGCAGATACTGTGATCTCCCCCTGGTTATAGACAGCTCTCAGCAGCTGTCCATTGCCGATATGGTACTGGTAATACTCCCGCCGGGGTTGCGCAAATGCCTCCAGGATCGCCATGATCGTCCCGCCATGGACCACAAAGGCTGCGCTTTCCTCTGCGGACAGCATCGTCATCGCTTGGCAAAAGGCCGCACAGCACCGCGCTTTGAATTTTTGCACTGATTCGCCGCCGGGAATCTCCCCCTGGCAACCAGAATCCACCCAGCGGCGGTATGCCGCGTTGTCCACAAGTTCTGCTGCGTTTTTCCCTTCAAAGAGACCAAAATCGGTTTCCCGCAGATCCTGCAGGATGGTATGCTCCTGGTGCGGAAAAAGCATCTCCGCCGTCTGCCTTGTCCGAAGCAGAGGGCTGACAAAAACCCGATCTGCCGTCAGGCACTGTTTTTGCAGCGCTTGGATCTGGGATCTCCCCTCCTCGCACAAGGGTTCATCGGTGCGGCCAATATAGCGCCGCTGCAGATTGCCCGCCACAGCACCATGGCGTATAAAATACAGCTGGTTCAAACCAACATCCCCCCAAACAAAACACCAACAAGCCAGACCAGTTCACACACCTGCAAAAAAAATCCCGCTGTATCGCCGGTGACACCTCCAAACTGCACAGTTGTCAGGCGGCAGTACCCCCCGACCCACAGGGCGGCCAGCAGCATCCCTCCCGCTGCCGCAGCAGGAGCCTGCAAAAGGACCACACCGCAGCTTACTGCCGCCGTCAGCACCAGTGCGATCGTTGCCGGGCGGCGGCGGGTGCCGCCTGTCATGGATGCCAGCATCCCCGTTTTGCGCGCCGACGGCAGGTTCAGCGCACAGATGCCCGACAATGCCCGGGACAGCACATAGCCACCCAGAACCGGCAGCACCAATTTGCGGCTGTACAGTTCTGCAAACAGTCCAGCCGACACCAGCAGATATCCCCCGCAGTAAAGCACCGCAAAGGAACCGCAGTGCGAATCCTTCATGATCTCCAGCCGGCGTTCCCTGGGCTGCCAGGAAGCAAGCGCATCTACGGTATCCATATACCCATCCATATGGATGCCGCCGGTGATCAGCAGCGGCACTACCGCTGCCACCGCCGCATAAAGCAGCTCTCCTACGGAAAAAGTCTCACAAAAAAGCAGCCAAAGCCCCTGCGCAGCGCCGCAGAACAGCCCCACCACCGGGAAAAAGCAGATGGCGCAGCGAGATGCTTGCTCCCCCCACCGATGCTGCGGCACGGGGATCACACTGTATGTAGACAGTGCGATCCATAACGAATCAATCCACATCCGGAATCTCTCCTTTCCTCAGGCAGGGGCTTCCTGCACACATCTCGACCACTGCATCGGCTTTATCCCAAAGCTTCTTATTCAGGTCATTCAGGCTGTTTATATAGGCGGCGGTCTCTGCATCGTATCCATCCGGGCGCAGATGGGCAATGGTAACGGCGGTCAAGGTCCCGCAGCGCTCTTGCAGCGCCAGGATATCCGCCAAAACTGCCTCGGGGCGCTGCCCTTTTTCAAACATTGCATTGGCCAGCAGATTGGACACATCCTCCAGCAAAACAGAGCTACCGTCCTCCACACACACATCCCCCAGCTGATAGGGACATTCCTGCGTTCTGAATCGCAGCCCTGCCCGCTGGCGGATGTGTTTTTGAATACGCAGGCGGTTTTCCTCTGTACAAGGGATCATGGTAGCGATATAAACCGGCGGCGTGCCCATCTTTGCAGCCAGCACCTCTGCATAGCAGCTTTTCCCGCTGTTGTTCTGCCCGCATACCAGAATCAGCTTTCCCACGATCTATCCTGTCCTTTCACTGTAAAGGCATCTCCCTGGCGGATCTCTGCCAGGTAATCGTCCTGGATGCCCGCCTGCGCAAAGGTTGCCATCTCCTGCAGGACGGCGCAGGCTGCTTTGACTACGGCAAAAGCCAGCGGACAGCCGCTGCCCTCGCCCAGCCGCATCCCCAGCATGAGCATGGGCTGCATCCCCATTGCATCCATCGCCAGCTGATAACCTACCTCATAGGATGCGTGGCTGGGGATCAGATACCCCCTTACCTGCGGGCAGAGCCGACAGGCACACAGCGCCGCCACCGCAGAGATAAACCCATCCACCACCACCGGACGCCGGGTGGCTGCTGCCCCCAAAAAAGCGCCGCACATGGCGCACAGGTCAAACCCGCCCACCTTCGCCAGCACATCCACCACATCTGCCGGGTCCGGCTGGTTCAGCGCAATGGACGTCCGGATCACTTCTTTTTTCTTTTGAAAAGCCGCCTCTGTGATGCCGCCGCCCCGTCCGGTAACGGTCTCCGGATCTGCGCCCAGCAGCACAGCCAAGACCGCAGCGGAGGTCGTTGTATTGCCGATGCCCATTTCGCCCACACCCAAAAGCTCCGCCGGGGTCTGCCGGGCCACTTCCGCCCCGATCTCCAGGGCTTTTATGGCCTGCGCCCGTTCCATGGCAGGCCCACGGGCAATATTTTGGGTGCCGCGGGCGATTTTTCGATCCAATACAGCCGGGTCCGTACAGTCTGTATCGACTCCCACATCGCAAACGGTGATCCCGCAGCCAAAGTGCCGGCACAGCACCGAGGCGCCGGTCTTTGCGCGGGTCAGGTTGACGGTCTGCTGCCAGGTGACAGACTTCGGGGCACTGGACACCCCTTCTTCCACCACACCATTATCTGCAGCAAACACCAAAAGATGGGTGTGCCAGATAGGATTGTATACCCGTCCTGTAATGCCGGCCACCTGAACGGACAGCTCCTCCAATCTCCCCAAACTGCCCGGGGGCTTTGCCAATTCTGCCTGTCGTTTTTGGGCCGCATCCATCGCAGCGGCATCCAGCGGCAGGATGCTTTCCAGCAGCTGCTGCAGTTCCAGCATGTTTATACCTCCTCTTGTTTTCTGTAATAAGGCTGCGGACCGCCCCTATGCTGCCCCGTCTCCGGGTCGGTGCCATGGTCACTGACCACGGTGATCCTGTGCCGGGAAGCCAGCAGCTCTGCCAGCACGACACGATCCACTTTTTGCAGAAACGCTCGTTTTTCTGCCGCATCCCGCCGGTGGGCGGCTTCGTCTGCGCCATTGATGTGCAAAAGCACAAAGGGGGTTTGCTCTGCCGCCAACAAAGCAGCCTGTACTTTGCCAGCGAGGTTTGTGTCCACCTCCCCCGTAGCGCCCTCTACCGGGATCAGCTCCATCTGCAGCAGCCTGCCAATGCCCTTTACCACCGATGCACCGCAGACGACTGCACTTTTTAAGGGAAACGGCGGCATCGCAGCACAGACCGACTCCCCCCACGGGATAAGGCATCGGTCTGACTGGAGCCAGTCGTCAAAGCATTGCCGCAGGATCTCTGGTCCATCGGGCTTAAACGCCTGGGCACAGGCGCCCGCGCATCCATATGGCGGATAGGTGCGCACAGCATCCACATAGGGTGCCAGCCCCGGGAACACCAAAATAGCCTTGTATCGATCGATAAAATAATACCGGTATCGTCCGCAGGGGTCTGTCAGGCAAGGTTCCCCCGCTAATGGGGCGACACACCGCCCCTGCTCATCCACAGAAAACCAGCTTCCCCGAAGGATCAGGTCTCCCGGTTCCAGTGGGATATCCTCTGCCAAGGCTTCTGCATACCCCCGCAGATGGGGCGGTACCCGGGTCTGCCCCAACAAATGCAGGATGCAGTTCAGGCTCTCGGTCCTTCCGCCCTGGGTGGTATCCACTCTACCAGCGCACTCCATAGCCGACAGGTGGGGGTAATCCGCCGCCGTAAAAGCAGCATCGGTCATACCGTCCACCACACAAAGAATATGGCTCATATCTCCCCCTTTGCCGTCAGAACTCGATCCCCCGCCTTGCCAGCACCCCTGTATCGTAGGGGTGCTTTTGTTTTTTCATCTCGGTGATATAGTCCGCCATGGCACACAGCGCCGGAGACGGGTCCCGCCCGGTCAGCACCACTTCCAGCCCCGCAGGCCGCTGTTCCAGAAAGCGGCGGAGCACCGCTTCCTCCACGATCCCATGATTGCAGGCTGAAAGGATCTCATCCAGCACCAAAAGATCCACTGTACCCGCCGCCGCCAATACCTGTTCCAACATTGCAGAATAATCCCGGCTTGCCTGCGCCCGCTGTTCTGGGGTCATGTTTTTATAGAACCCGGTGACCGTATTGCAGGTGACCACCGTAACACGTTCCAGACTGCGCAGCACCGAAAGCTCCGACGAACGTCCGTTTTTCATAAACTGCGCAAACAGCGTCCTGCCCCCGGCTCCGGTCATACGGATGGTCAGCCCCACAGAAGCCGTGGTTTTGCCTTTGCCGTCTCCACAATAAATATGGATCTTCCCGCTCATTTTCACACCTCCCGGCGAAGCACCCGGTAAATATAGTCCATATCCAGGCCGCTGCGCACCACCTGCGCCAGTGTATCGTACTGCTGTTCCCGGTAGGAAGCTCTATCAAACGTATGCAGCGCCGCTGGGTCCAGGCCCTTTTTCCGGCACAGTGCCCGCAAGACCCCCTCCGCCACACCCGGGGCATCAAAGATCCCGTGTACGTAGCTCCCATACACATGGCCTGTGCCCATCAGCGGGGGCAGGGATGTCCGACTGCGTCCCATATGGATCTCGTATCCTACATAGGAACACCCATTCAGCTCCGAAAGCATCCCTGTTATGCCGGAGAAAGTCCCTTGCGTCTGTGTCTGGATCTTTTGCCCCGCAAACACGGTGTCCATATCCAAAAGCCCCATACCGGCAGCCTCGGTCATGCCAGCTGCCTCCACCTGCTCTGGGTCAGAAATGCGGCGGCCCAGCATCTGGTACCCGCCGCAGATGCCCATGACCAGCGTCCCCGCAGCCGCAGCCTTTTGGATCGCTGCTTCCAGCCCGCTTTGACGCAGCCAAAGCAGATCCTGCAGGGTGCTTTTTGTGCCCGGCAGCAGGATCATGTCCGGCTGGTGCAGATCTGCCACACGGTCTATATACCGCAGCGATACATTTTCGTACCCTTCAAACGGAGAAAAATCCGTAAAATTGGAGATGCGCGGCAGACGGATCACCACAACATCCACCAGTTTCCGGGCGATTTTGCGTTCCAATCGTTCACTGAGGCTATCCTCGTCATCAATATCCACATGGGTATAGGGGATCACCCCTGCCACTGGTACGCCGCACAGCGTTTGCAGGCTATCCAGCCCCGGCTGCAAAATGGCACGGTCTCCCCGGAACTTATTGACGATGGTCCCCTTGACTCTCTGCCGTTCCTCCGGCTCCAAAAGCGCCATCGTTCCGTACAGCTGCGCAAAAACACCGCCCCGGTCGATATCTCCTACCAGCAGCACCGGTGCATCCACCAGCCGGGCCAATCCCATATTGACGATATCCCCTTGTTTGAGGTTGATCTCTGCCGGGCTGCCAGCGCCCTCGATAACGATGATGTCGTACTGCTCGTCCAGGCGCTGGTATGCTTGCAAAATCGCCGGGAGGTATTCCTGCTTTTTTCTGAAATATTCCGCAGCACGCATATTGCCCTGCACTTTTCCATTTACGATCACCTGACTGCCCACGTCCGTTGTGGGTTTCAGCAGGATCGGGTTCATACAGACATCCGGTTCGATGCCGGCTGCTTCTGCCTGCACCACCTGGGCACGGCCCATTTCTCCACCGTTTTGCGTAATAAACGAGTTGAGGGCCATATTCTGGCTTTTGAAGGGCGCCACCCGATAGCCATCCTGTTTGAAAATGCGGCACAGACCGGCGCACAGCAGGCTTTTGCCTGCATTGGACATCGTGCCTTGGATCATAATGTTTTTTGCCACGATGACTCCTTTCCCAGTGTTTGTTCCATGGCCTGGAGCAGACGCTGGTTTTCTGCATGGAGACGCACTGCGATGCGGTACCACCCCGGCCCAAGTCCGGGGTAGTTATCGCAGCTGCGGATTGCGATCCCCTGTGTTTTCAGCGAAACGTGCAGCCCCTCCGGCCCACGGAACAAAAGGTAGTTTGCAGCCGATGGGCAGACCTTCAGCCCCATGTTTTGCAGACAGCGGGTCAGGTAGGGCCTTTCGCAGCAGATGACCTCCCGTGCCCTTTGCAAAAAAGCCTGCTCCTGCAAAGCCGCTGTGCCCGCCGCCTGTGCCAGCACCGACACATTCCACGGCTGGACCGTCTGCGACATCCGGTACAGCAGCTGTGCATCCGCACTCATCCCGTATCCCAGCCGCAGCCCGGCCATGCCATAATTTTTGGTAAAGGCTTTCAGGATAAAAAGCTGCGGAGCCTCCGCAAGGGATGCCGTCAGACTGCCGCCTTGTCCCGCCAGATCCAAAAAGCACTCATCCAAAAACAGGCGTATCTGGTGCTGCTGGCAGAATTCCAGGATCTGCAGCAAAAGCGGCGGCGGCACGAGCCGCCCGGTGGGGTTATTGGGGTTGCACAAAAACACGACATCCGGCTGTTTTTCCCGCAAAAAGTGCAAGAAGCCCGCATCCAATCCAAAGTCCGCCTCCGGCTGCAGCGGGTAGCGCTCTACCTGCCCGCCCATATGCTGAAATGCGGCCGAATACTCTGAAAAAGTCGGCGCCAATTCTACCGCTTTTTGCGCATGCACTGCTTTGCAGTAACTGTAGATCAGCTCCGCCGCACCGTTGCCGCATAAAATGTACGACTCCGGGATCTGTTCATACGCAGCGATCGCCCGGGTCAACGCCCGGCAATAGGGGTCCGGGTACTGATGCAGCTGTGTCAAAGCGCTCTGCACCGCCTGCCGCACCCCCTCCGGGGTGCCATAGGGGTTGGTATTTGCGGAAAAGTCCAGCTCTATTTTTTCAGTATACACATCCCCGCCATGGGGATTTTGGGTCTGATACAGCATCCCATCCTCCTAACGCAAAAACAAAAGCGGCACCCCGCCCAGCAGCACCAGTGCAAGCACCGAGGTAAGGGTCATCAGGCGGCAGACACGGGGAATATCCTCCGCATTGACCGGGCGCAGCGGGTCCCCTATATACGGTTTTTTGTGCAGCACCCCGTGATAAAAGGCATCCCCCGCCAGCTGGACCCCTAGCAGACCAGCGCAGACGGATTCAGTCTGCGCCGAGTTGGGGCTGGCATGGTTATACCGGTCCCGGCAAAAGATCCGCCAGCCGTTTTTTACATCCAGCCCCATCCATCCCCCTGCTGCCAGCATCAGCAGCGCCGACAGCCGGGCCGGAATATAGTTCATGCCATCGTCCATCTTGGCCGGGACAAAGCCAATATTTTTATAGGGCAGCTCCGTATATCCCAGCATGGAGTCCATCGTGTTGACTGCTTTATAAAAAAAGCCCAGCGGCGCACCGCCAATGGCCATAAACAGCAGCGGCGCAACGATGCCGTCCGACGTATTTTCTGCCACAGTTTCCACCGCCGCCTTGATCACGCCGGTCTTATCCAGCCGGGCAGTGTCCCGCCCGACGATCATCGACACCGCCTGCCGGGCAGCTTCCAGACTTTGGGTCTGCAAAGCCGTATACACCTTCATGGCTTCCACCCGCAGGGAGCGCACCGCCAGGATCTGCCAGCACATCACGCTCTCCACCCCCAGCCGGAGCCAGGGGCTGATACACTGGCAGCCCCATAGCAGCGCAGCAGGGGTCAGAACCGCGGTCAGAACCACCAAAAGCCACAGGACCGCCCCGGCGGCCCGCTCTCCGGCAGCCGTAGCGGGAAAGATCCTGCGCAGCTTTCGTTCCAGCACGCCGATCAGCCAGCCGATCCCTTCCACCGGATGGGGGATGCTATGGGGGTCGCCCAGCAGACAATCGATGCCAAAACCGATCCAAAGGGCATAAAAACTACTCATCCTGTACACCTCTCGATCCGCTGCATGGTAAAAATGCAGACCGGGTTCTGCCCAGCCATCAGGTGATACGCCCCCGCCTGCCGGCTGCGTGCCGCACTGAGCAGCACCGTCTCCTGAAGATCAAAGCCGTATGTTTCCATACAGGCGGTACATTCTGCAATGGATTCCAGTGTGACAGCCGTAGCCACGATCCGAGCGTAGGGGTTCTTTTCCAGCACAGCGGACAGGATCTCCCGCAGGTGACCGCCGCTGCCCCCGATAAACACATGGGTCGGGGCAGGCAGCGGACCGCAGGCGTCAGGAGCCGTCCCTATGCAGATGGAGAGATTTGCAGCGCCCCACCTCTCCGCATTTTTTTGCAGCAGCTCTGCCGCCGCACTTTTTTGCTCTACAGCATACACCCAGCCCGCTTCTGCCTGCAGCGCCATCTCGATGGATACGGAGCCGGTACCGGCTCCGATATCCCAGCAGACTGCATCCCGGGTCAGCTGCAATTTGGACAAGCTTACTGACCGCACCTCGCTTTTGGTCATGGGGACTACCGTTTCCCCCTCTGCGCTGCGGAAGAACGCCTCGTCCGGCATCCCATGGGTCACCACGACCGACGCAGTCGGGTTTTCTATCAGCACCACGCTCAGCGGCGCATAGACACCGCCGCACAGCTCCTGCGCCGTCCCCTGGGTGATCTTCTCATCCGGGTAGCTCAGTCTTTCCCCAATGGTCAGCTTTGCACTGCCCAGCCCAGCCTCTGTCAGCTGTGCGCAGAGGGCATCGGCGCTGTTTTCGCCCCCTACCAGGGCAAATACCCGGCGGTGCCGCCGCACATCCGCCGCAATGTTATGCTTCCGTCCATGCAGACTGACCGTCACCACGTCCTCATAGGAGATCCCCTGCCGGGCACAGAGATACACCAGGGAGCTGATGCCCGGCAGGACCTGCACCGGATAGCCCTGCAGCAAGGGCAGCAGTTTTTTGGCTCCGCTGAAAAATCCCACATCCCCGGAGAGCACCACCGCCACCCGCTGGTATTCCGGATGTTCCGCTATAAAGGCCGCTATTTTTTCCGGGGAAACGGCGGGACACACCGCCTGCCCGGCATGGGCGGCTGCCTCCAGCATCCGGTCTGCACCGATCAAGCAGTCCGCCGCCTGGATCGCTGCGCTGCCCGCCTGGGTCAGCATGCCCGGACTGCCTGGACCGATGCCCACTACGGTCACCTGGGGCTTAGCCAGCAGGCCGAACCGTTTGCATAAGCTGCGGACTACCTGGGGATAGGACATCCCCTGTTTTTGCTCCGGCCGCCCGATCACCACCAAGGTTGCGCCGGTCTGCCGGGCAGCCTCCACCTTTTGAGGAAAGCCGCCCACTGCGCCCCCGTTTTTGGTCACCAGATACCGGACCTTGCACTGACGCAGCATCGCCTTGTTCATCTCGGCAGAAAAAGGCCCCTGCATCGCCAGGATATTGGCAGGCTTTACGCCTGCTGCCTGACAGGCCGCCAGCGACTGTGGCATAGGCAGCACCCGCACAAATACCCGCTGCGCAAACCCATGGATGCGGCTGTACTCTGCCAGGTCCTTGCTGCCGGTAGTAAGCAGGATATTGCCCTCCACTGCATCCAAAAGGTCCGCAGCCTGCGCAGCATCCGCTGCAAAAAGGGCATCCTGCGGCAGCGCTGTTTCCTCCCGCAGCAGGCGCAGATACTCTGTATGCGTCGCCTGGCAGGCTGCAAACAAGCTGTCCGTGATATGGACCGCATAGGGGTGGGTCGCATCCACCACCAGATCATACGCCCCCGACGCCAGCATGGACTGGATCTCCGCTTTGGGCAGCCGACGGGCAGAGACCACCGTATTTTCTGCCGGGAGCAAAAGCTCCTCTCCATACTCCGTAGCAACACAGACGGTCACGGCCACCGGCTGCGCCGATAAAAACTCCACCAGACGGCGGCCCTCGGTGGTGCCGCCAAACACACAGATCTTATACATCGCGGTATCCTCTTGGTGTTACCATCCGCTGGTTGATGAGCCGGGTGCTGCTGTTGCCAACAAACACCGTGCAGAACATATCTGCTTTTGCCTGTGCAAGCTCTGCAAGGGAGAGGATCTGTACACTTTCTCCCTCACGGCCGATATTGCGGGCGATGCCGCAGATGCGGTCTGCCGGCAGCACCTGCTGCAGGATGCTGCAGGCCCGGCGCAGGTGATCCGGCCGTCCATGGCTTGCAGGATTATACAAAACCAGAGCGAAATCGGCCTCTGCCGCAGCCAGCAGACGTTTTTCAATGGTCTGCCATGGGGTCAGCCTGTCACTGAGACTGACCACTGCAAAATCATGGGTAAGGGGTGCGCCCAGCAGCGCCGCACCGCTGCAGGCAGCCGTCAGCCCTGGGACAATGGCGATCTCCGGGGTGCTGTTTTCCCCCCGAAGCTCATACACCAGCGCTGCCATCCCATAGATGCCGCTGTCGCCAGAGCATACCACCGCCACATTTTTCCCACTGCGCGCCAGCTCCAAAGCCATGCGGCAGCGCTCTGCCTCCTTTGTCATAGGGGACGATACAAACTCCTTGTCCGGGTAACGCCCCCGCACCAGCTCTACATAGACCTGATAGCCCAGGATCACATCGCAGCACCGCAGCGTTTGCTCGGCCTGTATGGTCATATGGGCATAGCTGCCCGGCCCGATGCCTACCACAGATACCTTACCCAAAGGTTACCTCCATTTCTTCCGCTGCAAGGGCAGCAGTCACACCATTCTTGGCTGTTTTGCGCACCAAAAGGCGGGACGCCCCCACCATAGCGGCCCGTTCACACACATTGTCCACCCCGGTCACAGAGCGCACAAACTCCGATGACGTAAAGCTTCCCGGCACAGCCAAAAGCTCCTGCTCTGTATAAAAACCGACGGGGAAATGATTCTTTTTGCAATATTCCAGCAAACCTGCTTCGTCTGCTTTCCGCTGGATCGACCCCACCATACCGATGGCCCGTTTGTCTAAACTGTTTTCCGCCAAAAGCTGCTCCACCGTTTCCTGGATAGCCTGGGCGCTGATGCCCCGCCGGCAGCCGACCCCCAGATGCAGCACCGGCGGGATGATCCGCAGCGTGGTCTCAAAGGGTTCTGCCGTATGCACGCCCACATAGATCCCGACTGGACCGCTGTTCCGTAGAACGACACCGCCGGGCAGGGTGCCCCGGATGAGAAATTCACTGCAAAAGGACACATTCCCTTCCAGAATTGCCGCCGACACCTTTTTGGCCGCCTCCATATCCCCGATGCTGTATCCCTTTTGCGCCGCCCAGGCATCCACAGAAAAACGGCCATGGATATCCGTGGCGGTGGTGACCACCGGGACTGCCCCCATAAAAGCAGCAAGCCCGGCGGCCAGCCGGTTTGCCCCGCCAATATGTCCGGACAGCAGAGGCACCACAAAGGCGGCTGTTTCATCCATGACCAGTACTGCGGGGTCGGTCCGCTTATCCCGGACATGGGGTGCGATCTGCCGCACCGCAATGCCGCAGGAGCCTACAAAGAGCAAAACATCCGCCCAGGCAAACTGCTGGCCATAAAAATCCGGGTCATGGGGCGGAAGCAGCGAAAAATGCCCCTGCTTTACACGCTGGGGCGCAAACATGCGCAGCTGGTATCCGGAAAAGTACCCCGCCGCTCTTTCCGCTGTTTTGCAGCCCAGGCGGCTGTATGCAAAAACGGCCGCCTTCATTGCGAAGCCTCCCGAAAACCAGTGCTGAAGCCCGGATGGTACAGCAGCGAGCGCAGATAGCGTTCTCCCATACATTCTCCCACCACGATCAGGGCCGTCTTGGTCAGGCCGTTTTCCGTCACGGTCTTGTGCAGTGTTTCCACGGTGCAGCGATAGATCCGCTCTTCCGGCCAGGTCGCTTTATACACCACCGCAGCGGGGGTCGTGCCAGGGTAGCCCCCTGCCTGCAGCTCCTGCTGCAGGGTCTTTGTAAGTGAGGTGCTTAAAAACAGGACCATGGTAGCCTGATGGGCCGCCAAAGCACGGATGGACTCCCGCTCCGGCACCGGTGTACGGCCTGCCGCCCGGGTGATGATCACCGTCTGACTGACATCCGGCAGCGTATATTCCGTTTTGAGCGCTGCCGCCGCCCCGCAGAAGGAGCTGACCCCCGGACATACATCGTATGCAATGCCCCGGCTCAGAAGCTGGTCAAATTGCTCCCGGACTGCGCCGTAGATGCTGGGGTCTCCGGTATGCAGCCGCACCGTCGTCTTGCCCGCAGCCTCTGCCGCAGCGATCGTATCGATCACCTGTTCCAGGGTCATCTGTGCGCTGTCGTAGAGCTGGCAGCCCTCCTTTGCCATCTCCAGCAGCTGTTTATTCACCAGCGACCCTGCATAAATGATCACATCCGCCTGCTGCAAAAGCCTGGCGCCCCGCACCGTGATCAGATCCACTGCGCCGCTTCCTGCACCAACAAAATGTACCATGGCTCTACTCCTTTCTGATCTTCAGCAGAAGCTGCTCTGCCTGTTGTGTTTTAGCCAGCAGCCCATATTCTTTGGAGAACAGGATAGCCCCCACCTCCATGGGTGCGCTCCTGTGCAAAAGGTGCTGCTCGACCTGCCGGGCAATGCGGTCCATCACGGGGCAAAGCAGCTGCTGCCGCTGCAAAATATCCAGCGCCGCATCGCAGCTCACACAGCCCAGCACCTCGTTTACACTGTCCGCAGACAGCCCGCAGGCGGCAGCATGCGCCGCCAGGATCTCCATCCGGCAGTCTCCATACTGTGAGTGGGTGTTCAGCATCCCGCCGGCTATCTTGACCAATTTGCCGATATGCCCCACCAGCAGCGCCCCTTTAAATCCAAATTCCTGGCAGAGGTCCAATGTATCTCCGATAAAATTCGAGGACTGCACCGCTGTATCCGGGTCCAGATGCAGCCCCGTGCGGATATACTCAGCGCCGTAGTTGCCAGGGGTCAGCAGAACATACTCCCATCCGCTGGCTTTTCGTTGCCGCAGTTCCACCCGGATGGTATCCACCAGCGCTTTTTCGCTCATCGGTTCCACGATACCGGTGGTGCCCAGGATCGAGATCCCGCCCTGGATGCCAAGACGGGGGTTAAAGGTTTTGCGGGCCAGCTGCTCCCCTTGGGGGACGGATATCTGAATATGCAGCCCGCCGGTATAATCGGTCAGGCGGCAAACCTCCTCCACGTTTTCCTGGATCATCCGCCGGGGCACCGAGTTGATCGCCGCCGCCCCCACAGGCTGATCCAGACCGCATCGGGTGACACGCCCTACGCCCTCCCCGCCGTCAATGCAGATCCCGGAATCCATGGGGGTGACCTGCGCAAAAACAAGGGTCCCATTTGTTATATCCGGGTCATCTCCGCCATCCTTTTCAATGGCGCAGGACACACAGTCCTCTTGCATCCGGATCTCCCGCACGCAGAGTTCCAGCAGGAGCCCTTTGGGCGTCATAAGCGTGATCTTTTCTTTCCGACAGCCGGTCAGAAGCATCCATGCAGCAGCCTTTGCAGCAGCCGCTGCGCAGGACCCGGTGGTATACCCCAGCCGCAGCCGTTTGCCGCCTTTTGTAATGTATTGTTCCATCGTATCACCGTGTGATCTGGTACAGCAGCGCATTGCAGATAGCCGCCGCCACGTTGCTGCCCCCTTTTCGGCCCTGGGCCACGATATAGGGCACACCGGACCGAAGGATCAGGTTTTTGCTCTCCACCACATTGACAAAGCCCACCGGCACGCCGATGACCAGCGCCGGATGCAGTTTTCCATCCCGGATCAGCGTGTCCAGCTCGATCAGGGCTGTGGGCGCATTGCCGATGGCAAAAATACACGGCTTTTGCAGCGCCGCTGCTTTTTCCATGGAAACGATCGCGCGGGTGATTCCCCGGCGCTGGGCTTCAGCTGCCACATCCACATCCGACATAAAGCAGTGCACCTGCCCGCCCAGGCGGCCTAGGATGGTTTTGTTGATCCCCGCTTTCGCCATCTGGGTATCGGTGACGATATCACAGCCCCGACGCAGTGCTTCCAACCCGGACTGCACCGCATCTGCAGAAAAAGCCAGCTGATCGGCATAGTCAAAATCCGCAGTCGTGTGGATGACCCGTTTAATGATCGGTTCCTGCTCCGGCGGAAAGACTCGGTCTCCCAAAAGCTCTGTAATGATGGCAAAGCTGCGTTTTTCAATCTCCATAGGTTTGATGGTCTCGATCATGCTCTTTCTCCTTCAGGCAGGCAAGGTAAAAGTTTTTGGCAAAATTCAGGTTTGCCATAAAATGAAAATGGGGATAACCAGCGTACAGAAAAGCATCTGCCGCACCGCAGGCCCAGCTTTTGCCCGATGGTTTTTGGGCGGAAAAAGCAGTGCCATTCTGCGAACAGTCCCAGTGATGGAACTCATGGGCGGGGATCTCCTCCCCTGTTTCGCACAGCAGACAAGACGTCTGGGCTTTCAGGGTGATATAGCCAAAACGGGTCAGTTTTTTGGTATCGAAGCAGACGCCTGGCAGATGACCCACCATGGGATACGGCCCGATGGCCTGGTTCAGATACATAAAACCGCCGCATTCTGCAATACAGGGCAGTTTATGCGCCAGTGCCCTGCCCACCGACTGTCGCATGGAAAGATTGTCACTGAGCTGTGCTGCGTAAAGTTCCGGATAACCGCCGCCCAGATACAGCCCCTGTATATCTTCCGGCAGAGCAGCATCCGTCAGCGGACTGAAAGGGACCAGCTCTGCCCCCATCCTGCGCAGCACATCCAAGCTGTCCTGATAGTAGAAGCAAAACGCCCTGTCCTGCGCCACCGCAATACGGACCGGCTGCTCAAAATGCGGCAGCTGTACCGGCTCATAGGTCAGCGGCGGCGCCTGCTGCGAAAGGGCCAGCACCGCATCCAGGTCGATGGTCTTTTCTGCCTGCTGCGCCAGGCGCTGCATTTTCGCCTGCAGATCTTTCACCTCAGCCGCAGTCACCAGGCCTAAATGACGGCTTTCCACTGCGCACTCCGGCAACGGAGACAGAAATCCCAGCGGACGCAGCGCTTTGCCAAAATGCTGCGTGATGGCCTGCGCCAATGCAGGGTAAACCATGGCCGAGCAGTTATTGAGGATAACGCCGGCAATCCCGCTGTCGGGATAAAATGTCTTGAATCCCTGAATCATGGCCAGCACCGAGAGGGATGCCCCCCTGGCATTGACCACCAGGATCACCGGTGAATGGGTGATCTGCGCCATTTCATAGGTGCTGGCTCTGGTGCCCGTCAGCCCCAGGCCATCATAAAAGCCCATAACGCCTTCCACAATGCTGAGATCGCAGCCCTGTGCATTTTTGCCCAACAGATAGCGGTTGGTATCCGCTGAAAAGAAAAACGAATCCAGATTGGAACTTTTTGCGCCGATGATGCGGCTATGAAACATAGGGTCGATATAATCCGGCCCGCACTTAAAGGATGCCACCCGAAGCCCGCGGTCTGCAAAGGCCTGCAGCAGCGCACACATCACCGTTGTTTTGCCGCAGCCGCTATGGGTGCCCGCCAAAACCACACGGGGGATCGTTTGTTGGATCACAGCACACCTCCGATCTGATCTGGTGTATAAACCGGGATCTGCCGTTCCCTGGCCCATTGCAGCAGCTGGCCATTCAGCTGGTTCAGCGCACCCAAGGGCGTTCCGGCATCCAGGATACAGCGGCAGCTTTCTGCCAGCTGCATCGCCTTTTGCAGCAGCTGCTGCTCCATGGGGCAGTAGGCTGGGGCACAGACCACCTGATCGCTGAGCCTTGCCGCCACCTGATAATCCACATCGTTTTCAAATAAGATCCCCGCCGCAAAGGGGATCTGTCTTTTTTGCAGCTCTCGATACACCGGGATACCCCATCCCCCGCCGCCTACCACAAACACCTTTGGCGGACCAGATGGTTTGACCAGTTCCACGCTCCCCAGCAGCGGATTGTAGGAACCACGGGTGATATCATAGAGTTTTTCCATCGGGCAGCGCTCCAGGATCTCTTCCGGCGGACCAAAAGCAGGGATCGTCTGCCCCTGAACACAAAGCAGCTGGTCTGAGAGCTTTGCAGCCAGGTCGATCTCATGCAGGGACAAAATCACCGTGACCTGCTTTTCCTGCGCCATTTTTCGCAGGATATCCAAAAGCTCGATCTTATGTTTGATATCCAGGTATGCCGTAGGCTCGTCCAGCACAAGGATCTGCGGGTCCTGGCAGATGGCTCTAGCCAAAAGGATCCTCTGCCGCTGACCATCGGAAAGGGCAGAAAAATCCTGCTGCGCAAGTTCCAACCCATTGACCTGACGCAGGGCCTGTTCCACAGCCTGGATGTCCTGCGCACTCAGCCGCCCCAAAAGATTCGTGTAGGGATAGCGCCCCATTGCCACTACCTCGGCACAGGTAACAAGCTCCGGGCGGACCCGGTCGGTCAGCACCACCGCCACCTGCTTTGCCATCTCCCGGGGGGACCAGCGCATCATATCCTGTCCATCCACCAGGACGCGGCCGCTTATGGCAGGCAGCTGCCCGGTAATGGTTTTAAGAATGGTGGATTTGCCCGCTCCGTTTGGCCCGATCAGGGTCAGGATCGTACCTTTTTTGATCGCAAAATCAATATCCCGGATCAGTGCTTTGCCATGGTAGCCCACCGAGAGGTTTTGTACTGCAAAATAGTCCTTCATCTCACATCTCCTGCAAGCGGCTGCGTTTGATCATCATATAGATCACCACCGGGGCGCCAAACACGGCGGTCACGGTACCGATCTTTAGCTCCGTAGGTGCCAGCAGTGTGCGGGCAAGCAGGTCACAGAACACACAGAATACCGAGCCGCACAAAAAGACCGCCGGGATCATAAAGATGGGCCTCGAGGTCTTCATCAGGGTGCGGGTGATATGCGGCACCGCCACCCCCACAAAGGAGATCGGCCCGGCAAAAGCAGTGACGCAGGCAGACAAAAGGCTGGACAGCAGGATCAACGCCAGCCGGAACCGTTTTACCCGGATGCCCATGCTTTGGGCGTACCCCTCCCCCAGCGCATACACGGCCATCGGCTTGGACAGCAGGCAGGCAGCCAGCAGCCCCGCCAGGCACAGAAGCGCTGCTGTGCGCACCTGCTCCCAGCTTGCCCCCGAAAAAGACCCCATGGACCAGTTTGTCAGATTGACGATGTCGTGGTCATCGGCAAAGGTCACGCAAAAATCCGTGACCGCGCTGCAGATATACCCCACCATGATCCCGATCACAAGCAGCATGGACATATTGTTTACTTTTTGAGAGAACAGCAGCACGATGCCTGTAATGAACAGCGAACCGATAAAGGCCGCCAAAATCAAGGTCACCGACCGGATGCTGCCCAGATACCGGCTGAGAAAGATCAGGGTCACCCCCACCACCATTTTGGCACCCGAGGAGATCCCCAGCTCAAAAGGACCTGCGATGGGGTTGCGAAAAAACACTTGCAGCAGATAGCCGGACAGCGACAGCGCACCCCCCAGCAGGATCGCCAGCAGCATACGGGGGATCCGGATGCTGAACAAAATCTGACTTTCGGTAGATGCGTGAATGAGCTGATCCAGCGCATCCCGGTACTGTCCCCCAGTAAACACGTTCGCTATACTATACCGTATCCCATCCCAGAGCATCCGCAGCACGTTGCCGGCTTCGATCTGCACCGAGCCGATGTTTACATTCAGCAGCAGACCCAAAAGCAGCAGACCCAAAAGCAGGCAGACCACAGCCGCAAAGCGGACAGAGCTGCCCAGCCGGAGGGTGGACTTTGCTGCGGATGGGTATGCCGGTCTATTCTTGCACATGAGGGAAAGCCGCCTTTCTCTGGGACTCCGCCGGGCGGAGCCATTGCTTTTGTTACAGGAAAAAACTGCCGCTCTTGGCTGCCTCCGAATAAGAAACCATTGTTTTCTTATTTGAAGGCAGCCTTTCGAGCGGCCGTTTTTTAGTGCAGTCGGTGCAGGTAGGGGACCTGCTCCAGTTCATCCGCCTGTCCGGAAAAGATCTGATGAAAGCTCTGGATCATCTGTCCCAGACCGGTGGTCTCCTGATACATATTTTTGCTCGTACACCACACATTCCCGTTCTGTACGGCCTTCATCTGCGCCAGAAGCGCATTTTTGGCCACCAGATCTTCCAAGGTGTCGATCTCGCCGCCAATGGTGCTGTTGTAAATGATATAATCCGCATCCTTGGCCGTGGCAAAAAAGGTCTCCATCTCCAGGTTGACCGTGGAGGTCGCTGTTTCCGGGTCGCCCAGGTCCCGAAATACATACTCTCCGCCCGCCAGCTCGATCATCTTGCTGACATAGTCGGTGCTTTTTCTTGCCACCGCATAGCCGGAAGAGCTGATGTGGAAAAACGCCACCGTCTTGCCGGTGTCCACCGTATTGGTCTCGTTCAGATACCGGACCTGCTGTTCAAACAGTTCGCTGGCTTTTTCGTCCTCATTCAGGATCGCACCATACAGCTTGATCCACTCGGTGCGCCCCAGGGGGTGCTTTTCGTTGCTGGACTGGTCCATCAGCACGGCGATCCCCAGATCTTCCAGCTTTTCCTTGACTTCCGAAGCATGGCCGATCATCATGGATTCTACCGCCAACGGACAACCCGATGCCAAGATCATCTCGTAATCCGGCTCGCTGTATTTGCCCGCAAACAGGATATCCCCTTTTTCCATGGCAGCACGGGCATTGGGGATATACCAGGCTTCTGCCCTGGTGCCCGAAAGACGGATAGCATCCAGCCGATCCAGTGCGTCAAACAGACACATGGATGCCGTTGCCGCCAGGTAGATGTTTTTTACCGGCTGATACAGCGGCTTAATATCCCGGGCGATGCCTTTGGGGAGGCTGGCTCCCTCCGGCACTACAAGAAACCGGCTTCCATCTCCCAGGGTCAGCAGCTTATATCCCCCTGCATAAAGGTCCACCGCAAACTCCGTGGCGTACTCCAGCTGCATGGACTGTTCCGGCTGCCAGCCATTGCCCAGCCCCTCCTGTTCTGCCTTGGGGCTGCATCCGCACAGACCACCCAGCAGCAGCACAGTCAGCAGCAGAAAGATGCGTCGTCTCATGGTTTACTCTCCTTGAATGGTCGAACTGTCGAACCGAAGCGTATATTCCACCAGGTGGGGCTGGCTCATTGCGATGGTCGATGCACTGACCTCCATATCCGTGTCCAGTACGATCGGGATTTCAAATGTGGAGTTTCCGTCCGAAGGCAGCGGCTCATACCGCACACCATCCACCAGCATATATTCGTAATATGGGCTGCTCCACACGATCACCGCTGTCCGCGTTTCACCCGAAACCACCAGCTTTGCAGGCGACTCTACACTGGCCCGGCCAGAACCGCCGGACAGGGAGACCGCAATGGTGTAATCTCCGTCCGTAAGCTCCTTGCTGCGGCCGGAGACCAGTGCCGATGCCAGCAGCACGCAAAGAGCTGCACAGACACACAGGATCGCAAGCGTCTTTTTCTTCATGTTATTCCGCTGTGACGGCCTCTGCGGGGAGCGCGTCGGAGAAGAACACCAGGGTACGGTCGTACCACTTCTCCTTCCGGACGCTCCAGGCCGCCACATCCACCTCCACATTCAGTTTTTCCAGGGGGACCGTAAAGGAGACTGCGCCCTCACTGTCCACAGATTGCTGGATATATGCATCCGCAGAGGCGGCAGCGGCCTGCTCACCGGTGCCCATAAAGAGCTGGCTGTACCCATCTCCGCTGAGGGTGATGACTGCATCCATCTTTCCGGACTCCACATTCAGCACGCACTTGACCACCTTGAACATCTTGCTGCTGGACTGGACGCTGATCTCATAGCTGCCGTCCGCGATCTGGTCTGCGGAAACGGGGTCCGGAAATTCCATAGCCTGACGGGCATGCTCCACGATCATCTGCTGCACACCGGCATACTCGCCCAGACCCTTCAGCACACATTCCACCTCATACCCTGCATTGGTAAAGGCGGTCTTCCAGGAGTCCTCTTCGTCTCCGGCCATATCGTTGTTGGCATGGTCACCGGCAACGATCATCAGCGGCAGAAGCACCACCTTTTTTGCTCCGGACGCTTCCACCTGTGCCAGCACATCCTCCAGCGAGGGGGTAGCCTCCACGGTACCTACAAAGTAGTTGGTGTATCCGGCCTGGGTCAGTTTTTCCTGCAAAGACGCATAGGCGGCATTTGCCTCGTGATGGGTGCCATGCCCCATAAACACGATCGCAGTATCCTCTGCATTGTAGGGCTTAGTCTCCTCCACCAGGCAGGAGATCAGCTGTGCATAGTCCTCATCCGTGGTCAAAAGGGGCTTGCCCACCTTAAAACTCTGGAACTGATCTGCATAGCTCTGGATATCGGCCAGGATATCATCATACTCTGCACCCGGCATTACATGGGTGGGCTGGATCACAACATCCTTTACATCATCCATCACCAGGCGGGACATGGCCTGGGTGACATTATCGATCTTCAGACCCTCTCGCTCTTCCAGGATATCAATGATGGTTTGCGCCGTAAACGCCCGGCGGATCTCATACTCCGGGTAGGCTTTTGCCAAGCTCTCCTCCACAGCGCCAATGGTCTTGTCCCGGGTATCGTTGTAGCTGGTGCCAAAGCTGACCACCAACAGCACAGGCTTTTGCTGCTCCGCAGCCGGCTGGGATGCAGCCGACGAAGCCGGCGCACTTTCTGCCTGCTGCGATGCACTGGGGGTGTCCTTCTTCTCCCCGCAAGCAGCCATGCCCAATACAAGGCACACGCTCAGCAGCAGGGCACAAATAGTCTTGCTTTTTTTCATTTTTTGTTCCTCCATATCGTTGTATCTATTTTCACGTTCCTTTCGGAAAGCAAAACAGCGGATTTTATGCATCTGCAAAAACGCAGGAGGACACAACGGCATACTGACCCGCACAAAAAGAAAAGCCGCAGCAACTCCAAAGGAGCTGCTGCGGCCGTTTTTGCGCAACAATATCACCTATATCCCCATACTCGAGAGCATATAAGTCCCTTCCATTTGAGCAGGTCTTCTGACTCGCATATCCTCAACCAACACACAGCCTTCTCAGGATCTCTCCCAATGACCGACTTTCGTCCCGTGTGCAGTCTCCACGCTTACAGCGGCGGTACCGTTCCGGATTCTGACCGGATTCACTATTCTCCGCTGAGTCTGTACGAGTTCAGCAGCACTCAAACCTATATGTAGTATATTATACATCGCCTGTTTACAGATTGCAAGAGGGCAGCTGAAAAAGAAGGAACTTTGTCCAAAAACATCACCCCCGGCTGCTGCGCGGGGAAAAAGCGCTTACGCCATGCTGGGCACCGGTTTTTTGTGCAGATCCATGCAGAAGCTCCAGTTCCCGATGGTTTGACCATTTTGCTCCAGCTTGCGCTCAGAAAACTCCTGGAAGCCGTTCTTTTTATAAAATTTGCGGTTGCCCTCCGTATTGGTGATCAGGGTCAGTTCCTCTCCGCCATGTTTTTGTATGTAGGGGATCAGGCAGTCTTGCATCATCCCGCTGCCCAAGCCATGCCCTTTCAGGGAGTCATCCACGGCTAAAACTTCCAGATACCAGGCAGAGGGGTGTTTTTTGTCGCAGTCTGCCCGGGCATCCTCTGAAAAATGAAAGAAGTTCAATATTTTTGAAAGCCCCACCGGAAAAGCCAGGCTCAACCCACCGGCTTTGACATAGTCCTCTACATCCGCTTTCTTTTTAGCGGGGTCCTGGATCAATGCGGCGGACACGATCTCTCCGTCCTGTACGCCTACAAAACATTTGTTCTGCTGTGCATTTGCCTTGATATTGATGCGGTGCAGTTTTTCCATATATGCTTTATACGCATCCTCATTTTTGAACGCATTGCGAAAAACGCAGGTAAAGTAAGGGTAGTTCCCAAACGATTGTGCAGACAGGTGGGCAATGCGGTCAAAATCTTTGGAGTTTGCTTCACGATAATCGATCATGGCGTTTTTCCGCCTCCTTTGTATGATGCCTCATTCTACTCCGGCTTTTTGGCAAAAGAAAGACTGAATGATGAACAGGCGGATAACTTTCAGCAAACTTTTCAGCTCCTGCACTAAAAACACTGTTCCCGCACAAAAAAGCCGCTGTCCGGTCAAAAACCAGCAGCGGCTTTTTTAGTTAACTGCGGACAGGATGCCATTGGACAAGATCAATCGTCCTGGTCCTCGTCGTCATCGTCCTCATCCAGATCGTCCTCATCATCATCGATCTCGCAGCGGTCATCCTCGTCCTCACCGAAATCATCGTCGTCATCGTCCTGGTCATCCTCGTCCTGGTCATCGTCCTCCAGGTCGTCCTCGTCGGGACGATCGAACTCGTTCCAATCATCCCAATCGCCCCGGTCGTTCCAGTCGTCGTTGCCCTCAATGTCTGCTTCCCGTACCTCGCCGGTATTGGCATCCACCTCATACTCGTACTTTACGCCATCCACGATGAATTCAAACTCGTATACGCCATCTTCCAGGTCGTATTCATGATCGCAGAAGGTCGCCGTTGTCAGCCCCAGCTGCGCAAGCACCAGTTCCTTCGCTTTTTCCAGGCTCAACCGCACCGTCCCGGCCGCTGTGTTCTCAAACGACAGGGGGCCAGCGGCCTGTGCAGTGATCCCGGCCAGCAGAGACAGAGTCAGTGCGATAGAAGCAGTCTGGGCGAGACAGGTTTTCCAATTCATCTTTTTCATAGTAGACTCTCCTTATCTATAAAAGTTGTTTGGCCTTTTGCAGGCTTTTGTTTGCCTGTTGAATATAGATTACGGAGCATCTGGGGCAAAATCGGGGTCGGCGCAAAAATTTTTTTGAATTTTTTTAATCGTCCTCGGTCTCCTCGGCAGAAATCGGCTCATCGTCCTCCTCTTCCGGGTCCGGAACTGGTGTTCCCTCCTGCTGGGCGTCCGGCTCATCCTCGCTGTCCGGCTCCTCTTGCTCGGGGGGCTCTTGTTCAGAGTCCTCCTGCTCTAGGTCGGGCGCTTCGTCCTCCTCCGGGTCGGGATCATCCTCCTGGGGGTCCTCGTCGGGTCCCTCCGAAAGGTCTGGCTCCTCGCTTTGCTCTTCTTCGTCGTCCTCGTCCTGCTCCTCGCGCTCGTCCTCCTCTTCACGGGAGGGGGGCAGTGGCTCACCCGGTGCCGCATCCTCTGTTTTGTCTGCGGGGAGTTTTCCTCCCTGTTCCGGTGCATCCGTCACAGAACTGTCTGCATGGGGCTGCTCCTGGTCCTCTGCATCCTCTGCCGGGGGCACACGTTCCGGCTGCTTCTCGATATCTTCCGCAGCAGAGGGGCGCTCCGGCTTCTTATTCGGGATCATTGGCACAGCGGCCTCCTGTTTTGGCGGGGTGCTGCTGGTTCCATCCGGTCCACTGCCTGCGATCTCCACAGTGATGCTCTTCTCGACATGGTTTTCCAGCTCCTGCCGCAGTTTTTTCTCAGCTGATCCCCGCCATTCGTCTCGGTTTGAGCCTACGGTCAGGGTGATTTTGCCGCCCTCGCTCAGGTATCCCATCTCTACAGCGCGGTCTGCCAATTCTTCCGCTACGGTCTCCATCTCTTTTCCATAAGAGCGGTAGCCCTGGAGCAGAGCTGCACCATCCTCGTTCAGCCCTTGGGCAGCCACAACTGCGTCAAAACGGTTGATCTTCAGCTGCACATCCGGATTTATCTTGATCCGTACCGTGCCAATGGGCGACTGCCAGAACCAGCCACCCAGCATCAGCAGGCACAGGCAGGCTGCCATTGCGCCCCAGCGGATGATCTGTTTGGACAGCGACATTTTTACGGCAGGTCTTTCCGGCAAAAGCAGGACCTCATCCAACCTCTGCCCTACGGTATAGCCCAGATTGGGCACCTTCAAAAACCGGCCTTCGGCATCCATGACCACTGCATAGCTCAGGCCACATTCCATTACCAGATATTCCATTCACTCCACCTCTTTCACAGGACGTGCGATCCGGCGCAAATGCCCACGGATGATCTCAAAGCCATTGGTAAATGCCAGAAGCAGGGCTACCAGGTATTTTCTGTGCCTCTCCATGGTCTTGCGGTCCACGCCGCTGCCAGCGGACAGCTGCGCCATGGGCAGTTTCCCTGTGGAGGTAAGCTGCGCCAAAAGCTGCGGGTTCTCCCGTGCATACGCCAGCACACGATGACAGGCGGCAAGTGTGCGCTCCTGTTTTGGGCAGTTGTCCGCAATATCCGTCAATTTCAGGCCATAGTGCTGCAGCTCCTGCGCAAAACCCTGGATCTCCTCCTGGGTCGCACGCAGCTGCTCCCGATCGGCGATCTCATCGCAGCCGCTGTCAATGGTCTCCAGCAGCGGACGCCCGGACTCCTCATCATCCACAGTTTGGTCCAGGGAGATCTCCCCTGCATGACGCAGCTCTTTTCTTTGATAATCGATCAATCGGTTGCGGATCGCAGCCGCTGCCAGCTTCAAAAAAGCGCCTCGTCCGCTCTGGTAGGCCATGGCCGCCTCGTAAAAGGCAAACATTGCGATCCCCAGTTCATCGTCCTGTCCCTCTACTGGGCTGCGCCTTAAAAATTTTGCGGTCTCTGCTTTGATGAAGGGCAGATACTGCCGGACAAGTTCATCCGCGGCCTGCGTATCTTTCTGCGCTGCGGCAACGCTGCGTATGATCTCATACTCCATGTTTTTGTACACTCCCTACCTGTAGAATACGGATGCGGCGGCGGTTTTTCGGGGTAGCCGGACGCCCTGAACCGCCCTCTGTTTACGATTATCTCAAACCAGAACGAAAAAGGCAACCTTTCTGCTGCAGCAAAACACCGGGGCGGCGCTTCTCTCCACAGGCAAAATAAAAGCCCTGCTTGGGCAGCGTCATCCAAACACGACATTGCTCAAACAGGGCTTCTCTCTATTTTCAGCGCTGGATCGAACGATCCCAGGGTACTTTAGAGGCCATACCCCTTGCTCTTGATGGTCTCCACCACCTGGCTGACGTACTTCTGGCAGGTATCGTGGTCAGGGGCTTCCACCATGACCCGCACCAGCGGCTCCGTGCCGGACTCCCGCACCAGGATGCGGCCGGTGCTGCCCAGTGCTTCCGCCACCGACCGGACGGCCTTCTGCACATCCGGGTCGTTCTGGGCAGCGGTCTTATCGGTAACACGGATATTTTCCAGCACCTGCGGATAGATGGTCAGCGGCTCAGCCAGCTTGCTCAGCGGCTGATCCTTCGCCATCATCACCTCCATCATCTTCAGGCTGGTCAGGATACCGTCGCCGGTGCTGGCATACTTGGAGAAGATGATGTGGCCGCTCTGCTCGCCGCCAATACGGCAGCCGTTCTGGGACATATACTCGTAAACATACTTATCGCCTACAGCGGTCTTGGCATAGTGGATGCCCAGCTCATCGAAGGCTTTGTACAGGCCAAAGTTGGACATGACCGTGGTCACCACCGTGTTTTCCAGCAGCTTATCCCGCTCCTTCATATAGCGGCCATAGATGTACAGGATGTGGTCACCGGTAATGACATTGCCCTTTTCATCCACGCAGAGGCAGCGGTCCGCATCGCCATCGTAGGCAAAGCCCACATCCAGGCCCTTTTCTACCACAAACTTCTGCAGACCCTCGATATGGGTCGAGCCAGCGTTCAGGTTGATATTCGTGCCATTGGGCTGTGCGTTGATAACATAAGTATCTGCGCCCAGTGCATCAAAAATGCTCTTGGCAATGGCCCAGCTGCTGCCGTTGGCACAGTCCAGACCCACCTTGACACCGCGGAAGGAGTAGACCCCCAGGCTGATCAGGTAACCCATATACCGGTTGCGGCCTGCCACATAATCCACGGTGCGGCCAATGCGCTCCCGCCGGGCAAAAGGCAGCTCCGGCCAATCCTGGTCAAACAGATGCAGCTTGCCGTCCAGGTAGTCCTCTACCAGCAGGAGGGTCTTTTCCGGCATTTTCTCGCCGTTGTTGTCGATCAGCTTGATGCCGTTGTCATAGTACGGGTTATGGCTGGCAGAGATCATGATGCCGCAGTCAAAGTCATCCACCCGGGCGATATAGGCCACAGAGGGCGTGGTGGTGACATGGAGCAGGTAGGCATCGGCACCGCTGGCGGTCAGACCCGCCACCAGGCTGTACTCAAACATATAGGAGCTGCGGCGGGTATCCTTGCCGATCACGATCCGGGCAGGGTCGGTATTACCGTTCTGCTCCCGGAGCGTATTGTAGTACCACCCCAGAAAACGTCCCACTTTATACGCATGGTCTGCTGTCAGCGTTACTCCGGCTTCCCCGCGGAAGCCATCGGTCCCAAAATATTTTCCCATTCTCGTGTCCCTTTGTCCCCTTGTGTGAATCAAAATCCCATCTGACTTGGATGCGCTGGTTTTTCCGCCTGCCATCCATCCAAACAGTCCCGAAAAGGCGCTTCCGCCCCCTTGCTGGACATAGTTTGAGTATATACCTTTTTCTGTATATCGTCAAGGCAGTTATTGGAAATAATAGCTGTATCCGGTGTTTCCGCCAAACTGTGTTTGCTCTTCTCCCGACTGTTCTGCACAGAAGCGACATAGAGTAAAATTACTACCCTATCTTATTTTACGGAGGTGCTGTTCATGCTGCTGACACTGCTGCAATTTTTTTCGACCCAGTTTTTGTACCTGGCGCTTCATCTGGAGTCCGGCAGTTTTCCTCGTCCGCTGTCTGCGCGGGAGGAAGCTGCCGCCTTTGCCGCCCTTCGTGCGGGGGACCCCCATGCCCGGGAAACGCTGATCCGGCACAACCTGCGCTTGGTTGCACACATTATAAAAAAATACTATGCGCTGCCCGGTGACCAGGAGGATCTGGTCAGTATCGGCACCATCGGGCTTATGAAGGCGGTGGATACGTTTGACTCCACCCGGCGGGCCCGTTTTTCCACCTATGCCAGCCGGTGCATTGAAAATGAGATCCGAATGCAGTTCCGGCGGGACCGCAAACCAGTCGTCATGGTCTCCTTGCAGGAATCGCTGGAAAGCAGCAAGGAGGACTCTGCCTTGACCTTGGAGGACGTTTTGCAGGACAGTTTTTCCATGGAGGATGGCTTTGAGCGGCAGGATGACACCCGCCATCTGCGTCAACTGATTGAATCGCTGCCCGCTCGGGAGCGCAAACTTTTGCTCCTGCGCTACGGCCTGGCTGGACAGCCGCCTCTGACACAGTTAGAGACCGCAAAGCTGATGGGCATCAGCCGCAGCTATGTATCGCTCCCTGTCTAACATAAGTATATATCAAGCGGTTTATCGTTATTTATTTTGTTTTCATCCCTGTTTTTACTTTGATTGCTTCTTTGGGGGAGAGGGTGGCCATCCACTAGCATTTTAATCTAAAGGCTGCTGCTTCTATTCGCCTTCGGGGTCGGTTTATCAATATCCATCAGAGAACCAAAACGATGGGCATGGTCGGCCACGAGCCGGACTAGTATCAGTTTATCAATATCCATCAGAGAACCAAAACTCTCAAGAAAAAGCCTTCGAGAGCAAAAATGTATCAGTTTATCAATATCCATCAGAGAACCAAAACGCCTGCATGGTCGCCGTGTGAGCGGTAGGCGTATCAGTTTATCAATATCCATCAGAGAACCAAAACTTTCCGACAAGTGAATATCAGCAGGACACAGTATCAGTTTATCAATATCCATCAGAGAACCAAAACATCTTGAGCGATATGGTGATTGTGCCTTACGTATCAGTTTATCAATATCCATCAGAGAACCAAAACGCGGGCGAACGGTAAAGCCGCCACGGTACGTATCAGTTTATCAATATCCATCAGAGAACCAAAACGCTATTTTTGGCCGATATGGCTGCATCCGGGTATCAGTTTATCAATATCCATCAGAGAACCAAAACGCTCGTGCGGTACCTATAATCTGCCCAGGCGTATCAGTTTATCAATATCCATCAGAGAACCAAAACGCCGTGCTCGACTGCCGAATAAGTCCGAATGTATCAGTTTATCAATATCCATCAGAGAACCAAAACCAATTAGCCGGAAAGCAAGCGCCAATACCAGTATCAGTTTATCAATATCCATCAGAGAACCAAAACCGCAAGATATTGTGGTTCTTGCGGTTTTGGCCATATTATATCTCGATAAGATCTTTTGTGTCAAGGAAATGTTCGTCCTTCATCTGCTCCCCGCACAAAAGTTTCATCTGCGTATACTGCTTTTCGGTAATGATCATCGCCCGGACAGAACCCGCTGGCGGAAGATTTTCCTCCACGATGCGCAGATGTTTCTGCGCATCGTCATGGTTGCGGGCCAAGCGCACATAAACCGAGTATTGCAGCATCATAAACCCATCGTTGATCAAGGCTTTTCTGAAGTGAGAATAATCTCTCCGTCGTTTTTTTGTATCCACAGGCAGATCAAAAAATACCATCAATCGCATAAATCGTTCAGCCATCCTGTTCATCCTCAAAGGAAGGATCATTCCGGATCAGTTCCGGCAACAGCAGCAACCCAGCATCCTTGCCTTCAATCGCACTGGTCAGACTCTTGATATATCGATCGATCGCATAGCGCACCCGCATTTTTTTACCGTCCAACCGAATGATATGGTTAACAAGGCCAATCAACTCGCGTCGGTTGGTACGGGTCAGCTCTTCGTACAGATCATCGCAATGGTCATCCACCCATAGGTCCACCAATGGGCGCAGCGGCTCCATCAGGTCATCTGCTAAGTTGAACGGGTTGCCTGGCCCGATATGATGCAGCCCCAAAACGCCGGAATATCCGTATCCTGCCAGTGTTTTGGAAACAGCTGACCGGATAATGGCATAACCATAGTTCAGTGCATCGTTGGTCACATCGCCCATTGTCCGCGTGAACCCGGCACCAAATAAAGCAGGAAAATACAGTTTCGCTGCTTGTGCCTCACGATTTCCCCGATCTCCCGCACTCACAGTAAGAGCCAACTCCTCCAGTTTTTGCGCCTTGCTCCTGTTAGCCCCCACCAAACGAAGTGTTTTTGCCTGGTTTTGGATCTTTGATGTAATGATGCGCTGCCAAAGCAGATCCTTAAAGGACTGCGAAAGATCCATCTGTTTTTGCAGCACCGTCAAAGGTCGATAGTGCTGTGATAGGGGCAAAAGTTCTGCACAAGGCAGGTGTTTCTCATCACACAGCAGGACATGCACCCCCGCCTGCGCCAGTTGTGTCAACACCCCCATGCTTAGCAAGGTCTGTCTATTATCCACCACAACAGAATATAGGTCGCTAATGGGAACGCGGGCTTCCTGCTGAGGGCTGTAAACATGCAGCCACCCATCTCGAACCGTCATTTTTTCTCCGGAAGTAACGATAAGGGTTCGCCACATGGAATTTCCCCTCCTTTTTTCCCTAGAATACTGATGTCGTACTTTGTTACTGTTGCAATCCCCGATATGGAAAATTGACGCGATTTAGAAGCGTTTTTCTCCATGCCGCTAAACTTCGCCTGCTTGATTCCAGCTAGGCTTTGATAAAAACCTTCAAATTGCAGGCCATTAGGCGTCTCTACACGGATATAATCATTTTTAAAAAGATACATGATATGTTCCGCATAGTCGGCGGGATAGGGACAGGTCAACCACAGCTTTTTATCTCTGCGCACAAGATCTGCCCTGGCAATGGCCCGCACCTTGGTTTTACCAGCAGTATCCCGATAGACTTCCGTGCAGTAATACTTTGTAGTATCAAGGACCGAGTAGTTATTCTCCGCAATTTGCTTGATCTTGTACTGACTGAGCTGCTTGCCCTTCAGGGTTACTTTACGGATCAAACGGCCCTTTTGGGTACGGAATTCGTTTTCGCTCTGCTTCGGCAGCACATCTTTCAACGGTTTATCTCCTGCTGTCGCCAACAGCTCCGTCAGGGAGTCCCGCAGGTCGCCATCATTGGTGCAAAGCCGGGGCAGATCTTTTTGTGTCAGCTTCATCACGTCGATGCGCTCAGCCTCATACAGTTCACCATCGACCGTCATCGTTCCCAGAGCATTACCCGTGGTCAGACAGCCCTGGATCTTGCGTTCCTGCTTACGGCTGGTAAGCGGCGGAATCAAATTGGCAGCAAAGGACACATCATCGTGATAATAGTGCAGAACATTGCTTCGATATGTATCCAGATCCATTTCCTCGCCGGGTTTTCCAAAACGGATATTCACCTCGATATTCAGGTTGGCGATCCGGGCTGATATCCGATTTTGACGTTTGAGATAGGCTTCTGCTTTCGCACGGGGAATATGATAATATTGCTCCAGTGTTTGCAAACTGCGCTCCAACTGAGCGCAATACTCCGGCGTCTGCCTGCCGCGATTATTTTTCAGGATACGGTTCAGCCGCATATTGTCCTCTGCGATCAAAGCAGTAGCCGGGGAGAGATTGGCGATCACAACCGCATCTGCCGCATGATGCAGGGTAGTTATGTCACGCAGATTTTCCTTATTCTCCCCTCCCCAGGTCTCCTTATCCAGCCAGACCCGGCGGAAGCGGCTGGTCAGACCGCCCTTGACCGGAAAAACAAACGGTGTACGGTGCTCTGTCGCCGGGGCAAGTTCACGTTCCAAATATCCACGAAGATATTTTGCGATATAACGCGTATCGTTCAGATTCCGGCTCTTCCATTCATCCAAAAGCTGGCTATTCTCCAGCTGATCCAAAAGCAGATACTGGCGCTTCCGGTCACTAATGATATGGTCTTTGGCCATCTGATTAACTCGCCCAATAAACCGCTCCCGCTGAGCCGCATCATGCAGATACATCAGCGGTGTCCGCTGACCTTTGGTCTGATTGGCATCGGCACAGACCAATGCTTTGTTTTGCAGGGTATTATCCAGGATCAGGGAAAACGGAATAATATGATCCACCTCAAAATTATAGTTTTTAGGGTCCAGTGCAGCTCGTTTGTCCGTGATCGGTTTTCCGGTATACAGGCACTGCCAGTTTTGCTGTTCTGCAAGACGGAATCGCTCCAACATAGACCCCTTTACCTGGTCGGGACTATCGTAGCCCATAATCTCACAGATCCGTTCCTTCTCTTTTTCGCTCTGGTCCCAATTTTGCTTATTCTTTTTATCCCACTCAGCCCGCTCAGCCCAGGAACGGCCTAATTCACTTGCAACCTCTACATTTATTGCCCACGGAGAACCATATTGCCCGATGATCGCATTGATGACTTTTCGCGTTTCGTTAAGGCTGCGCATCACCACTGAGTTTTTGGCAAATTCCGCATCAGCAGAGAAGGGCGGCAATTTGACATGTACACCTCTGGCTTGGCCAGTCAGAGCCTGTTCCAGCTCATTCATTTTCTTCCACTGAAACTCTCCATACCGCTCTCCCAGTTGAAAAGCCTTTACCGCATCCTGCATATAGTGCGCACTGACTTTGGCTGTCCCTGAAAGCCGAATTGCAGTCAGCCGCTCTGCCAGATCCTGTGATACCCCGGAAATCTTCATCAGTTCTTCTTTTCGGCGATGCGGCGTCTGATACAACGACAATACCCGTCCAATCTGGTTTAGCATCGTGCCCTCATCCAACACCTCTTCCAAAGAAGTTCCTCCAAGGGCAGATACCCAATCAATGTTATACTTCTCCAAAACAGGACGGACCCGGCACATAAATTTGATGCAGTTCGGGGCTCGATCTGCAGTCTTTACCGACTTATTATCAATCTTGATATTGTATTTTTTTGCAAGCTCCTTAATTTTATCGGCAGACAATGCAGCATCCTTCAAAGCGTTTTCCAAAAGCTCTTGCGCCAGTGCCTTAGGAAGCCCAAGTTCAGATGTTTTAGTATTCAGATACCGATACTGCGACAAAGAGTTGACCAGGGTATAAAGGTCCCCCAGTACCGTCATACGGGGACCGCGATTTTCGCTGCGATAAAACGGACATTTGCCTAATGCCTGCAAAAAGCCAGTATATTTGCGCATAGCATCATCACAATCACCCGGGCCATCCTCGAAATCCCGCTGCCGGAATATCAACCATTCCAAAAATTCACGATTGGATGGAGTCCGACGTTCTTTACGCCAGATCACCTGGTACGGCTCATTCAGACAAGGATAGAATTCAGCCTGGACACGCAGAATTTCATCAGCTTCTTTTTTCAACATCTCCCGGCTGATAGGATAGCGAATCTCTTTATACGGGTGGCTGCGGTAGCTTCGCATCGGTCCAGCATCTTCCGGAGCAAAGGCCTCATCGTTCAAAATCATCTCGGCCACCGAGCGGTAGCCGCCTTGTTCCATAATGCTGGTCACCTGCTCAATCCCGCTAAGTTCCTGCTGATACTCTTTTTTCTCAGAAGCTGGCAGATCCGTCAACTCTTCCTCTGTCAAATTATAAAAAGCCTGATATCCGCGGTGATTGCTGATATGGATCAAACAGGCGGCAAGTTCTGCCGGCGCGAGCTGTTCTGTCAAGCCCTTGACACGCAGCCGCAGCGGGTCTGCCCGACCAGACTCAAAAAGCGCTTCTACTTCCCCTTCATGAAGCAGACCGATTTTCTCCAAATGTTTTTTCAGCATCTCTTTCCGGTGGCTCCGGCGGCGAAGTACCCGCCTTGCAGACCGGAATGCCCGCCGGTTCTGATTGGCGTTGTCTTTGGATTTTGGGTTTTCGGTGGTGTCAAATACCCGCACACCAAAATCTTCAATACGCGCAGGCTCATCGCAGCGTACAACCGCCCATCCCACGGATTGGATACCCACATCCAAACCTAAAACATACCGCATAATTTGTACTCCTTTCCCGTTGACAATTATTTTCTGAGCGGCTATAATAATCTTGAGCTTAGATTTTTGATGTGTCAGTTTATCAATATCCATCAGAGTAAACATCATTGATACCGTATCGGTTTATCAATATCCATCAGAAGTTCTAAGATAAGGCTTTACGCCGCAGGGTATGGTGGTATCCCTAATAATCCACCTTTTAGAGACTGCAACAGCACTGGATTTCAGTGCTGTTTTCTTTTGCACAAATAAATTCGGAACGGAATCAATTAAAAATCGTCTTACCTATATCGTCCTCGCCCTTTTCTCCGGAATAGCATTATATAAATATTATAGCACAATAAAAGCCCTTTTCCATAAGAAAAGGGCTTTTTGCAACGAACTATTCAATTTTATTTTTCAGGTAAAGAGCGAGGGCCCCGGATGGCAAAAGATATCTGCAACAATTTACAAAGACACTTCAGCTTCCTTAGACAAGCTGGCCGGGATGACCGATGCGGAGTTTGAGGCACTGGAACTGTATCCGCCTATATCTGAGAATGCTTCTCCGCCATGCCGCTCAACAGCGGCATACATATTCTCTTTTCTGTCAGCGTTCCCTGTGCTATACTTAGCATATCGCACTGAAATTTGGAGGGACAAAGATGGAAAAAAAGAAGTCGAATCGCACCGAGATCCTAAAGGAGATCCTGATCCTGACCGCAGCTGTAGCGATCATCGCAGCGGCGGTATACTTTTTTCTGGTACCAAGCCATACTTCTGTCAGCAGTATTTCCGGCCTTGGCATCGTGCTGTCTAATTTTATCCCGCTTCCTCTGTCTGCCATTACAATGGTCCTGAATATCGTCCTTTTGATCATCGGTTTTATAACCTGCGGACGAGAGTTTGGCACCAAGACCGTTTACACCAGCATCCTGCTGCCCGTGTTCCTGCGGCTTTTTGAGGTCCTATTCCCGAACTTCCACTCCATGACCGACAGCCAGGAGCTGGATGTGCTTTGCTATATCCTGGTGGTCAGCATTGGGTTGAGCATCCTCTTTAACCGCAACGCCTCCTCCGGCGGACTGGATATCGTGGCGAAGATCATGAACAAGTACCTGCACATTGAGCTGGGCAAAGCCATGTCGCTCTCGGGAATGTGTGTAGCGCTTTCCGCTGCACTGGTCTATGATAAAAAAACCGTGGTCCTGAGCGTCCTTGGTACATATTTTAACGGGATCGTTCTGGATCATTTCATCTTTGACAACAGCAGAAAACGCCGGGTCTGCATCATCACCGAAAAAGAAAAGGAGCTTCGTCAATTTATCATCGAAGACCTGCACAGCGGTGCTACGATGTACGAAGCCATCGGCGCATATAACCTTGAAAAGCACAACGAGATCATTACCATCGTGGACAACAGCGAATATCAGAAGCTGATGAATTTTATCAATCGGGAAGACCCCAAAGCCTTTATTACGATCTACAACGTATCCAATATGCAGTATCAGCCAAAAAAATAATGTTTTGCGGACAGCCGTTTCAGCTGTCCGCTTTTTGTATAAGAAAACCACTCGCTAGGCGAGAGATTCAAAAGAAGGTTTCAGCCGGTCGTACCGCTCCATCGTGCGCGGCAGCACACCACCGGAATACTCGTAAACGATCTGCGCCAGATTGGAATCGTAGAACGCACCATCAATTTCTATGTCCTCGACATAGTGTAGTTCTATTATCCTACACGGGGAGGTTCTTTGTCTATTGTCTACTTTTTACGGACCCGTTCAATTCTTTTTGTCATTCTGCTGCAAAAAAGCCTGCACTTTCTCAGCAGAACGCAGAAAATGCGGAAACCGATTGATTTAGCTCGGTTTCCGCACTAGAATGGAAACCAGAAAGACGATTGCAGTTTCCGCAAGGAGGACGCTCATGCAGGAAAAGCTCGATGCGCTGGTGCGCACGCAGGCCATGCAGTTGTTCCGTCAACAGGGGCTGCATTTCACCATGCAGCAGGTGGCAGAGCCGCTGCATATCAGCAAAAAAACCATCTACACCGTTTACCCCTCCAAGGAGGCTCTTTTGCTGGATATGGTAGACCACGCCTTTGCGGACATCCACCGCTGCAAGCAGGAAATTCTGGCAGGCAGCGGTACTTTGCAGGAAAAGCTGCGGGCAGTTATCATTGCCATGCCGGCAGAATATGCCGCGCTGGATCTGCGGCAGATGAAGGAGCTGGACGAAAAGTACCCGGTGGTGGCGGCGCGGGTGCGCAGCCAGTTGGAAAACGGGTGGGAGCCCACCATGGCGCTGCTGGAGCAGGCCGTGGCTGAGGGGGTCATGCGTCCGGTGTCCCTGCCGGTGCTGCGGCAGATGATTACCGCATCCATCGAGAGTTTTCTGGCAGACCGCAGTCTGGCAGAAAGCGGAGTGCAGTATGTGGCTGTACTGGAGGAAATGATCTCAATTTTACTGGAAGGAGTGCTGCCCCGATGAAACACAGCTTTTGCGAGGACTGGGAGTTTACACGACACTGGACAGAGGCCTTTGGCAAGGGGTTGCCGGTGCCAAAACAGCAAGCCGTCCGCTTGCCCCATACCTGCCGGGAGGTGCCGCTGCACTATGCCTCTCCTGCCGATTACGAGATGGTCTGCGGCTACCGCAAGCGGTTCCGGGTGCCACCGGTGCAGGCTGCGCCCCGGCTGTTCCTCCGCTTTGACGGAGCCGCCCATCAGGCGGTGGTGTGGGTCAACGGCAAGGTTGCCGGGCAGCACCGGGGCGGCTACACCGGCTTTATGGTGGAGATCACCGACCTTGTGGACCGGGAGGGTGAAAACCTGCTGACCGTGCAGTTGGATACCCGTGAGGACCCGACCATTCCACCCTTTGGCTTTGTCATTGATTACCTGACCTACGGCGGGCTGTACCGGGAGGTCTGGCTGGAAGCTACGGCAGAGAGCCGCCTGACCGATTTGTTCGTCTACACACCCACCCTACATGATGCCGTGGTGCAGTGGACAGCAGAGCTCACACCCGCAGCCGTGGCGGTCCGCATCCGGATGGAGACCGCAGACGGCACCCTGCTGGCAGATCAGACCGCACAGGCGGCAGAAACCGGGAAGATGCAGCTTTCTGTGCCGGATGCACAGCCGTGGGATACCGAGCACCCGGTGCTGCATCATGCCGTGGCAGAGCTTTTGAATGCAGCCGGACAACCCATCGATCGCAAACGGGTGGTCTTTGGTTTCCGCACGGCAGAGTTCCGGGCGGATGGCTTTTACCTCAACGGCAAAAAGACCTTTCTGCGGGGTCTGAACCGACACCAGAGCTACCCTTACATCGGCTATGCCGCACCGGAAAGCCTGCAGCGGGAGGATGTACGCATTTTGCAGGAGGAGCTGCACTGCACCGCCGTGCGCACCAGTCACTATCCCCAAAGTCCATATTTTCTGGACGAGTGCGATCGGCGGGGTCTGCTGGTGTTCACCGAACTGCCGGGCTGGCAGCACATCGGGGACGACAACTGGAAGGACGCTGCCTGCGAGATGCTGCGGGAGATGCTCCTGCAAAACCGCAGCCACCCCAGCATCATCCTGTGGGGCGTGCGCATCAACGAGAGCGTGGACGACGATGCCTTCTACACCCGCACCAACAAAATCGCCCATCAGCTGGACCCCAGCCGCGCCACCTCCGGCGTGCGGTATCTGGAAAAGAGCCATCTGCTGGAGGATGTCTACGCCTACAACGATTTTTCCCACAACGGCGTAACGCCCGGTGCAAAGCCCAAAAAGGACGTGACCCCGGATATGGGCAAGGCGCTGCTCATCTCGGAGTGCAACGGTCACATGTACCCCACCAAAGCCTTTGACGATGGCCCGCACCGGCAGGAACACGCCCTGCGGCACGTTCGGGTACAGAACGCCGCCTACGCCAGCGGTGAGCACGCCGGGTGCTTTGGCTGGTGTATGTTCGACTACCAGACCCATAAGGACTTTGGCTCCGGGGACCGCATCTGCTACCACGGCGTGCTGGATAGTTTCCGCAACCCCAAATTGGCGGCAGCAGTCTATGCCAGTCAGGGTGACACCGACCCAGTGCTGGCGGTCAGTTCCTCCATGGACATCGGTGATAACCCCGCCGGGCAGCTGGGCACAGCCTACGTTTTCAGCAATGCCCAACAGGTCAGGCTGTACAAAAACGATGTGTTTGTCACCGCCCTGCGCCGCAGCGAGTGGACAGCCCTACCGCATCCGCCCTTTGTGATGGACGATACCATCGGCGAGCTGCTGGAAACGCAGGAACACTTTTCTCCCTCCAAGGCAGCCGCTGTGCGGGATTGCCTGCTGGCTGCCGGGAAATACGGCTTGGCAGGACTGCCGCTGGCCTACAAGGTCAAATTCGGCTGGTGTATGCTGCGCTACAAAATGAGCTTTGAAGATGGCGTGGCGCTTTACGGCAAATATGTGGGCAACTGGGGCGGCGAAGCCACTCGCTGGCGGTTCGATGCCGTACAGGACGGCAACGTGGTGCGCAGCGTGACCCTCTGCCCCAGTGCAAAGCTGCACTTGGAAGTCAAGGTCAGCCGGACGACTCTTCAGGAAAAAGACACTTACGATATGGCGGCTGTGCGGGTGCGCATTCTGGACGAGAATGGCACCCCTGCCCCCTACGCACAGTTCCCGGTGCAGTTTACGGTGGAGGGCAGCGCCGCCCTTGTGGGGCCGCAGACCGCCGTGGCAGAAGGCGGCATGACCGGCACCTATCTGCGCACCGTGGGCACTGCCGGAGAAGCCCTGCTGACCGTTTCTGCACCGCAGACCCAGCCCGTTGTGCTGCGGTTCACCATTGAAAAGGAGGATGCTGTATGGAACTGACCCTGAAACAGAAAACTGCGTTCGGCATTGGTGCCGTGGGCAAGGATATGGTATACGCCCTGTCGGCTTCTTATGTCATGTATTATTATCAGGATGTGCTGGGGCTTTCGGCCAGCTTTGTGGGGCTGCTGCTCATGGCTGCCCGGTTCTTCGATGCCTTCAACGACCCCTTTATGGGGGTTCTGGTGGCAAAGACCCGCACCCGCTGGGGGCGTTTCCGTCCGTGGATCTTTTCCGGTACACTGCTCAATGCGCTGGTGCTCTACGCCCTGTTTGCCGCCCCTGTGCTGGATGAAGCAGCGCTGATGGTCTATTTCAGCGTGGTGTACATCCTGTGGGGCGTCACCTATACCATGATGGATATTCCGTACTGGTCCATGATCCCCGCCGTGACCCGCACGCCCAAAGACCGGGAGAATCTTTCCATGGTGGGCCGTACCTGTGCGGGCGTTGGTTCGGCTCTTATCGCCATGTTCACCATGCTGCTGGTGGGAGCCCTTGGCGGCGACAGCGAGCGCACTGGCTTCCGCTGGGTGGCATTGATCGTAGCGGCAATTTTTGCAGTGACAGAGCTGGTGTGCTGCATTTCCATGAAAGAAACCACCCCCAGTGAGATGAAGACCGCCACCGTAAAGGAGATGTTCTCCGCCCTGTTCCGCAACGATCAGGCTATGGTAGTGGTAGGCAGCATCGTGCTGATCAACTCGGCGCTGTACCTTACCTCCAACTTCATCATCTATTTCTTCAAATACGACCTTGGCGGTGCAGGCTGGAAAGCCACCTACACCCTGTTTTCTACCGTGGGCGGTGCGGCGCAGATCCTTGGCATGATGATGCTTTACCCTTTGCTGCGCAAAAAGTTCAGCAGCACGCAGGTATTTCACCTGAGCCTTGTACTGGCGCTGTGCGGCTACGGCACACTGCTGGTGTTCTGCCTGACCGGGCTTTCCCATAGCCTTGCCCTGCTGTGCATCCCGGGCGTGGTGGTGTTCGCCTGCAACGGGATGCTGACCGTGCTGACCACCCTGTTCCTTTCCAACAGTGTGGATTACGGCCAGCTCAAGACCGGACGCCGGGAGGAGAGCGTCATCTTTTCCATGCAGACCTTTGTGGTCAAGGCTGCCTCCGGCGTGGCGGTGTTCCTGACCGGCATCGGGCTGGATCTCATCGGTCTTGTGGGCAACACGGAGGAGACCGGCCCCGTAGCAGTACAGAGCGCCGGAACGCTGCTGGGTCTGCGCCTGATGATGACGGTTCTGCCCATGCTGGTGCTGGCAGGTGCGCTGGTGCTGTTCCGCCGCAAGTTTGTTTTGACGGATGAGCGCGCTGCCGAGATCAGCGCACAGCTCCACGGGGAGGAAGTGCACCATGACTGAAATGCTGCACTGGTACGCGGAGACCACCGGCGGTGTGCGGCAGGGCGATGCCCCTGTGCACTCGGGCTGCGGTGCGGTGCATCTTTCCGCCGACTTGCCCGCCGGGACGCTGAAAGCCGTGCGTGCCGAGCTGCCGTGGAAGATGACCGCCGACGAGCGCCTGTTCATGAACGGCTACCAGACATGGACCTACAGCCCGGAGCTAAACCGGAATGGCAAGCTGCGCGGCACCGACCCTATCCCCGGCTTTCTGCGCAAAAAATACGCCTTTGACCGCTACGGCGATTATCACTTTGTACCTTACGGGCATCAAAAGGGGCAGAGCCACGGCTTTTCCTACTGCTATTTCCGCAAGGGCACACAGTTCCGGCTGGTGGCATCGCTGGACGAGAAGCCGGGCTACACCATCCTCCGGTACGACAGCCGCAAAGACCTGCTGACGCTGGAGCGGGACTGCGCCGGGGTGGAACATCCCGGCGGCAGCTTTGCTCTGTTCGACCTGTTTTTTGCCGCAGGCGGCGAGACCGAGGTGTTTGACGGTTGGTTTCGGGCTATGGGCATCCGTCCTCGAACCGAAAAGAAGCTGGCGGGCTATTCCAGTTGGTACAACCGCTATCAGGACATCACCGAGGATACCATCCGGGAGGACCTGACCGGATGCCGCAGCCTCCTTTGCCCGGGAGACCTGTTCCAGATCGACGACGGCTGGGAGCCGAAGGTGGGCGACTGGCTGGAAACGGATGCGCAGAAATTCCCCCATGGGCTGCGGAGCATGGTAGACGAGATCCACGCCTCTGGCTTTCAGGCCGGGCTCTGGCTTGCACCCTTTGTGTGCGAAAAGGACTCTGCCCTTTTCCGGCAGCACCCGGACTGGCTGCTGAAAGTGGACGGTGCGCCGTGGTGCTGCGGCAGCAACTGGAGCAGCTTTTATGCACTGGATATCGACAACCCGGCGGTGCTGGACTATCTGCGCCGGGTGTTTGACCGGGTGCTGAACGACTGGGGCTTCGACCTTGTTAAGCTGGATTTTCTGTATGGCGCTGCGCCCTTTGGCAGCATCCACGAGAGCCGTGCCGCCCGGATGCGCCGTGCCGTGGAGCTGCTGCGCAGTTGGTGCGGACAAAAAGCCATCCTTGGCTGCGGCGTGCCGGTGATGCCTGCCTTCGGGCTGGTGGACTACTGCCGTGTCAGTTGCGACGTGAGCTTAGACTGGGACGATGTGTGGTATATGCGCCTGTTCCACCGGGAGCGGGTATCCACAAAGCAGGCCATCAATAATACGCTATTCCGGCGGCAGCTCAATGGCCGTGCCTACGGCAGCGACCCGGATGTATTCTTCCTCCGTGAGGAAAACTGCAAGTTGACGGCAGAGCAAAAACGCACCCTTGCCACGGTCAATGCCCTGCTGGGCAATGTGTTCCTCACCTCGGATATGCCGTCCCGCTACACACAGGCGCAGCGGGACGAGTACCGCCGCCTGCGCACTCTCTTTGAGCGTGCCACACAGGTGCAGGCAGAAGTGGAAAACGACCGCCTCTATATCCAGTATCTGCTGGACGGAACACCGCAAAAAATCTGTTTCACCCCCTTCTGACAGCTTGAATAAACCATGAAAAAGCAGCACCCGCCCGTGTACTGAACCGCCCCAGAACTAGTAGACATGAATAAAAAGACCCTCGTGTAGGGAAATCTCAGCAGGACTGGCAAAGCGTAAGCGGAGCCAGTCCTGTTTTCAGTTGAATACGATGGCGCTGGATAACAGTATATTTAAAGCTTGGTTTCACCTCCTTCCCATGAATTGCATAAAATCCCGCAGAAGTTCATTCTCCATTCTCAGCCGCTGGATGGTATACGCTTGCTCTGCCACAAGGTCTCTTGGCTCTGCATCTTTGCCTGGTCTGCCTTTTTTCCGCGGTGGAATTCCTGCTTTGAGCTTACGCTGCCGTTCATTATATCGCGATATCCAATTATGGATCTGTGAGTATTCCAGGCCTGGCCTCTGGGCGTTTTCACGCTTGGTCATACCCTCGCTTTTCCATTGAAGGATTTCTTTCTCATACTGATTTATTTTTGTGTATTTTCTAGACATGGCAAAACATCTGCATCATATATCCCACTTTCAGAAACGGAGGTGATTTCCGAATGTCAAAAGGTGTCTCAGCCACTTTACAGAAAGGACCCGCTGCACCACCCCCGTTTGAACAGAATCCAGAGCAGATCCAGCAGCTCCCCCTTACCGAACTGCATCCGTTCCCGAACCACCCTTTCAAGGTGTTGGAGGATGAAGCCATGCAGCGCACGGTGGAGAGCATCGCACAGTACGGGGTGCTGGCCCCTTTGATCGCCCGGTCACGGCCGGAGGGAGGGTATGAGATCCTCTCCGGGCACCGCCGCCAGTATGCCGCCAAACTTGCCGGGCTGGAGACCTTACCGGTGATCGTCCGCAACATGGACGACAACGCCGCTGTCGTGCTGATGGTGGATTCCAATTTACAGCGGGAGCACATCCTGCCAAGTGAACGGGCTTTTGCCTATAAAATGAAGCTGGAAGCGCTGAAAAATCAAGGTGCCAGATCAGATTTAACTTCGTCCCAAGTTGGGACGAAGTTGCGGTCCGATGAAAAAGTGGCCCACGATTCTGGTGAGAGCCGCAACCAAGTCCAGCGCTTTATCCGTCTCACCCACCTCATCCCAGAGCTTTTGGAGCTGGTAGACCAGAAGAAAATATCCTTCAATCCCGCTGTGGAGCTGTCCTATTTGACAGAGCCGGAACAGCGGGATTTTTTAGAAGCCATGCAGGACACCCAGAACGCCCCTTCCCTCTCTCAGGCACAGCGGATCAAGAAGCTGAGCCAGGAGAGCCAGTGCAGCTATGAAGCCATCTTTGACATCATGGGGGAGGAAAAGAAGGCAGAGATGGACCGTGTCACCCTTAAAAATGAGGTGCTGCGCAAATATTTCCCCCGCAGCTACACCCCCAAGCAGATGGAGGACACGATCCTCCGTCTGCTGGAACAGTGGCAGAAAAAGCGCCAGCGCAGTGCAGAGCGCTGACCCAGCACACGCCGAAAGACCTATAATCGGGTCTTTTCTTTTTTGTCGATACGGAGGAAAAAAATGAAAAACAACACCGCCCGCACATCCCTGTCCCCTGGTGTTCCGTGGACGCTTCCCGACTCTCATCAGCCGGGCGGCCCGACCGAGGTCTATCTTGCTGCTGTCGCCCCGGATTTGGAGTTGACCGTCCTCCCTCTTTGCCGAGCCACAGAATTCCTGCCCTGCTTTGATGAGTCCGATATCTGCCACAGCATCCGGGGCACGCCGTTGCTGTTCAGCCATCACCCGGCTCAGAAGCTGACCCTCGGCGACAGGTGCTATCTGGTGGGGCCGGTCCTCTTTTTCCGGGCCGGGCCGATGGGAGAGATCGTCACCCTGACCGCCGAGGACCTTTACACGATCCAACAGTTTCTGGAGACCCACAGCGTCACTCTGGTGTACGGCAGAGAGAAGCTGTGCTGTCTGTGCATGGAGTGAGACAAGCTGCCCTGCTTGGAGGAGGTGGTAAACGATGCAGGAAGAGATTGAGCAAAAAACCATCAACCTATGCATCAGCACGACCCAGCTCACCGCCCGCACCCTGCTGAATGTCGGGCGAGCCTATCTGCGGCATCAACAGGGCACTGGCCCGCATGGGAAGCAAAGCGTCAAAAGCCTGCTGCGGCAGAACCGGGGCGTGTCCAGCCTGGAGATCGGAAGCACCGGCATCCGGGGCTTTGAACGGTACGCCAAAAAGTACGGCATCGACTACGCCATCCGCAAGGACAGCACCGAAACTCCGCCCCGGTATCTGGTCTTTTTCAAGGCACCGGATGCCGAAGCCATGAACGCCGCCCTGAAAGAGTACGCAGGTTTCTTAAAGGAGAAGCCTCAGCGCCCCTCGGTGCTTGCAAGATTGCAGGAGCTGGTGCAGGCCGCCGCCGAACTCCCCGGCAAAGTCCGGCACAAGGAACAGGAGCGGGGGCTGTGACCACAAAAAAGCTGACAAAACTGCTGGCGCTGTTTCTGCCCTATATCCTGCTGGGGCTGGCGGCAACCAATTTCGGCGAAGCCTGGCGGCTTGCCGAGGGCAAAGAGCTGGGCGACAGGATCATGTCGATGATGAGAACCTTCCCTCTGGCGTTTGCAAACCCTCTGCCCAGCCTGCATCCACTGGACTTGCTGGTGGGCCTGTGCTGCGGTGCTGGGCTGCGGCTTGCGGTCTATCTGAAATCCAAAAACGCCAAGAAATACCGCCACGGCCGTGAGTATGGTAGTGCCCGTTGGGGCAGTGCAAAGGATATCGAGCCATTTCAAGCACCAAAATTTGAGGATAACATCCTCCTGACCAAAACAGAACGGCTGATGATGAACAGCCGCCCCGCAGACCCAAAAAACGCCCGCAACAAAAATGTACTCATCGTGGGCGGCTCTGGCAGCGGCAAGACCCGCTTCTGGATCAAACCCAACCTGCTGCAAATGCACAGCTCCTATGTTTTGACAGACCCGAAAGGTTACAATATACCAAGATAGAAAAAGGTAGCGTTTTATCAACGCTAATTACATACAGAAGGGAGGCAAAACCGTGGCAAAGAAAGAAGAAATCAAAATCACAGCTCTATACGAGCGATTATCCAGAGACGATGAACAGGCTGGCGAATCGAACTCCATCCTAAATCAGAAAAAGTATCTCGAAGAATATGCCCGACAAAAGGGACTGAGAAATATCCGCCATTTCTATGACGATGGCTACTCAGGCACGAATTTCAACCGCCCCGGCTTTACCGCCCTGCTGGAAGAAATCGAAGCCGGACGGGTGGACACTCTGGTAGTAAAAGACCTTTCAAGGTTTGGCAGAAATTACCTGCAAGTCGGCTATTACACAGAGATTGTATTCCCGAAAAAGGGTGTTCGCTTTATCGCTATCAACAACAATGTGGATAGTGCCAATCCAACCGAAAATGACTTCACACCGTTTTTGAATATCATGAACGAGTGGTACGCCAAAGACACCAGCAACAAAATCAAGGCTGTCTTTAAGTCCAGAATGAAAGAGGGACTAAGGTGCAGCGGTGCTATCCCCTATGGCTACAAGCGTATCAACGGAGATAAGCAGACCCTTGTTGTGGATGAACCGGCTGCTGAAATCGTCAGAAAGGTGTTCCGTCTTGCCTGTCAAGGTATGGGCGTGACGGCGATTGCGGAACAACTGACCGAAGAAAAGGTGCTGATACCATCTGCATATACGGCAAAGTATTTCCCCGAAAATTGCAGAAACAGGAGCTTCAGCGACCCTTACCGTTGGAACGCAAATACGATTGGTCATATTCTGGACAGGCAGGAATATCTCGGTCATACCGTGTTGGGCAAATCCATCTGTGAGAACTTCAAGACAAAGCAACGCAGAGCCGCAACGCCGGAAGAACTGATGATATTCCCCGATACCCACGAAGCCATCATTGACCAAGACACATGGGACATTGCCCAGAAGCTCCGTGTTCGTGCAAAACCGAGAGCCGCAAACGGAACTTATTCCCACCGTTTGTCCGGCATGATCTATTGTGCGGATTGTGGTTCACGAATGGGATTCATCAGCCCCGAAGCAAGGCAAAGCGGAAAACATTATGATTCCGATTCTGCTTTTCAATGTGGCAATTATCGAAATCAGAACAATGAATGTGTTTCCCACTTCATTAAAACCTCTGCTCTGGAAGCGGCGATTTTGCAGGCAATCAAAGCGGTCAGCCAATATGTCATTGAGAACGAAGCAGAGTTTATTTCCCAGCTCAAGACCGTATGGAATGAGAGCAAATCCAAGTCAGCCAACAACGGACAGCAGGAAATTGACGAAGCCAAGAAACGAATGGCTGAACTGGATGCAAAGATACAGAAGCTCTATGACAGTGCCATCAGCGGTCTGTTGCCGGAGCGACAGGCACAGCGAATGATACAGCAGTACGATGAAGAACAGCTTATGCTGGAAAAACGAGTTGAGGAATTGCAGGGACAGATACAAGAGGAAGAAGTTGAGAAAATCGACACCAACCGCTTTATCGCCTTAGTCAACAAGTACCGAAACTGCGAGGAACTGACGGACACCATGCTCTATGCCTTTATTGACAGAGTGGAAGTCCACGAAGCCACAGGTGGTCGCACCGTTTACCGTCAGCAGAATATCGACATTTATTTCAACTTCATCGGCAACTACTATCCCCCTGTTGAAACTGTTTCCGAAGAAGAACGCATTGCCGCCATCGAATCCGAGCAGTTGCGAAAGAAGCAGGAAAAGGCGAAACGAGCCGCAGAGGTTCAGAAACAGAAAAAAGCAGCATTGATGAAAGCTGTTGAAGCCGGAGACCCGGAAGCTATTGCTGAATATGAACGCAAACTTGCCTTGCAGCGTGAGCGAAACCACCGCAGACAGCAGAAAATCAAGGAAGCCAGAGAAGCCGACCCTGCCTATATCGCCCAAATGGAAGAAAAGGAACGCTTACAGCGTGAAAAGCTACTGGAAGCGGAACGCAAACGGACAGAACGAGCCAACAGGCAAAAGAAACTTTCCCGAAAGGAGCTGAAAGAAGCCGCCAAGACAGACCCGAAAGCCGCCGAGGAATGGCAAGCCTTGAAAGAAAAAGAAGCCGTAGCCAGACAGCGAAAAAAGGAGCGTGAGGAAGAACGCATGGCGGCAGACCCCGAATATGCCGCTATGATGGCAGAACGCAAGGCTGAATACACGAGGACAAGAACTGCCAAGCGACAGGCAGAGCGTGAAGCCCTTGTAGAGCTTGCCAAGACCGATGAAGAAGCAGCAAAGAAGCTGGCTGAAATGCGAAAGTATCAGAGCCAAGCTACTGTCAGAAGCTATCAGAAAATGAAAGCCGATGCAGAAGCCGGAGACCCCGATGCAATCAAACGCTATGAAACTACCCTTGCCAAACGCAGGGAAGAATATCACAGAAAGAAAGGTGCTTGAATATGGAACTGAATTTTATCAAATGTGGAGACTACTACATCCCCGACATCAAGCTGAAAAATCCGAATATCCGTCTTGGCAAGTGGGGACGGATGCGAAAGGAGTATCTGCGACTGGCTAATCCAGTCCTGTTCTCCGACATGGTGCTGAATGAAACTCTCTATGAGCATTGTGCGGAGATTGAGGAAACCGCCAAGAAGCGTATGGAAATCATCGTGCCACAGCTTGCAAAGGCATACGGCGTGACGGAGCAGCTCAAAGCCGAAAATCAAATCGAATGGGTTCGCCAGATGAACGCTTGTGTTGCACAGGCTGAGGAAGCCATCAAGGGCGAGCTGATTTACTGCTGAGAAAGGAGCGTGAATTTATGATTTTAGAAGCAATCTTCAATGGAGAGATTTATCCGGCAGAAACGGTAGTACCGAAATCAGAGAAGTTTCGGGAAGCAGGACAGGCAATCGCAGACATCATGCGATACTTTGAGCAGACATTGAGCAAAGAAGATTATGCGAAGCTGGATAAGCTCAATGACAATTTTGCAGACTGCCAGACTATGCAGACCGAGGAACATTTCAAGTATGGTTTTACAATGGGCGTTCTGCTGATGAAAGAGATATACGAACTGCCCGACTTTAAGTAAAAAAGTCAAGTGCAGAACCAACAATTTAATATCGTGAGCAAAGCGACAGGTATTTCTATTCTGAGTATCTGTCGCTTTTATTTTATCAACTATCAAGGAGGACTTTTGAATGAAAATGAACCTGAAGGAAATGAAAACCCTGTATACCTTTGGCTGTCCGAACCGTGAAGCAACGGTTGAGCGTTTGCGTTATGTAGCTGCCCTTACTCCTGATCCGGCGGCAAAGAAACTGTTCTATATGCTGTCGGTCAAGCTGAGTGACGAGAAGTGCGACAAATGGTATCGTCGTTTCTACTACAATCTGCGTTTGCAGATGCAGGAATACTACCAGCACAAGGCAGTCATTATGGATAGCTACTGGAATCATCACATGGAGAAAAGTTATGGCGAAGCTGACGAAGTATGAAAAAGAAACTATCATCCTCTTTAATGAGGGCGAGGACACAGCCAGTATCTACACCTACAATGCCAGCCTGCGAAAGCGACTGGCATTGTTCAGTAAAAAGCACCCCGATCTCTGCCGACTGGAAAAATCCCATGAGCAAGGCGGTGTGACTTATCTTCTGGACAAGTCCAGACTTTCTATCCGTCTGCAACCGCCGTACAGCGAGGAACGCAGACGAAAAGCAAGCGAGAACGCCAAGCAAAACGGTTTCAATAGCCAGATGGAATGATGTAGCATTTTGGGTTGATTTGCGGTCAAAATGTCGGGTCTGCACTTGATGTTTTCTTTGGCTGTTAGCTGAAAAATACAGATTATATGAGGTGTACAATGTTGAATTAGAAATACAGATATGATATACTTCGAGTAAGGACATAGTCCTGCAATTATAAATTATAAACATAAGCTGTATACGGAAAGAAGGATTTTGATAAGAATTATAAGCATCCTAATTTATTCGTTATGATACCATACGAAGAACGCAATAGAGTATCAGGCTATTTTGATTTAAGCGTTGTTGGAGAAGAATATGCAAAGTTACTTGGTGATTTAACAGATGAATTATCAACATATGCCGTGTCTAAAAATGATGTTGGAGAAAATGCTGTAATTATCCCAATACTGAGAGCAGGAATGTCTATGTCAAATAGATTGACAAAAAGGTTGCCTAAAGCAGATGTTGCACGAATTAGCATGAGACGTAATTTGCATACATTAAAACCATTTGTTGCTTGGGATGAATTTGAACAGATAAAAGAACCAGAAAGTAAAAGAGTTTTTATCACAGATCCGGCACTTGCTACAGCTGGTAGCATTTTGAAAACACTGGAACACATGAAAAAGTATGGTTTCAAAGATGAAAATGTAGTTATTATGGCAATGTTCGGATGTCAATCTGGAATAGAACGAATTTTTAAGGAGCATCCAGAAGTGAAGCTATTTTTAGTCCATATGGCAGACGGAATTAGAGAAGATGGGTATTTACTGCCGTATAATGGAGATACCGGAGATAGATTATATGGAGTAAGAGAAAATGAATATGTAATTTGATAATGTGGAGGTAAAATTATGAATTCCAGAGAATTATTAAATGCGCTAAGTGTCGCTGAGCGTTTAAAAGATACGACAAGGCATTGCTATACATCGAAAGGAAGACACGAGAGTGTAGCAGAACATAGCTGGATGATGACGCTGATGGCTTTTTTTATGCGGGATGAGTTTCCAGATGTTGATATGGATAAAGTTATTCGTATGTGTATTATTCATGATTTGGGTGAATGCTTTACAGGAGACATTCCTACCTTTGATAAAAAGCAAGTGCATGAGGATATAGAAGAAAATTTACTATTTAACTGGATAGATACGTTACCGTCTTATTATGCAGAAGAAATGAAAGCTCTATATAATGAGATGACAGAAAGAAAAACTGTCGAAGCTAAGATATATAAAGCTATTGATAGCTTGGAAGCTTTAATTCAGCATAACGCTTCTGATTTATCTACATGGATTCCGAAAGAGTATAAATTAAATTTGACTTATGCAGATGACCGAGTGAGTTTTTCAGAATATCTTACTACATTACGACAAGCTATACGAGAGGATACACTTGCAAAGATAGAAAAATAGTTATAAGTATTGTCTAAGCCAAAGGCGATCAACCGTAAAAAGTTGGTCGCTTTTGTTTTATCCATTATTGCGAAAGGAGCTTGTCTATGAGTAAAGAAGAACTGGAAAAATTGGAGCGTGAGAAATATGTGGTCGAGCGAAAGCTGACCGCAGCCATGCACAAGGAAAAGCGATTGCAGAGCGAATTAAAGAGGTTGACCCGAAGTGAGCGAACCCACCGCCTTTGCACTCGTGCCGGAATGTTGGAAACCTTTTTGAAAGAGCCGACCACTCTGACCGATGATGATGTGATGGAGCTTTTGACTTTCATCTTTCACAGCGAAGCGGTTCAAAAGAAGTTGGATTTGCTGATTGCGAACCGAAAGGAATTGGGGCAGCCGAACGGGAGCTAAAAGACCCTTTTGGAAAAAGGGCGCAATTATACACCACCTAAAGGTTGTGCATTGCGTTCTGCCGAAAGCCCCTTGCAGGGAGCTGATGATTTCCGCAGTCTGCTCCAATCATACAGGGGAAGCTACACTTCCCCTGCGTTGGCTTTGCCAACTACCCCTTTGTGGACTTGCCGCCGGGAAACGATTGCAAGCAATCATTCCCCGACAGCAAGTTTATATTCCACCACCTGACCGCTGCTGAAAAGTATCGGTCATTTTTTTGCACCGAAAGGAGGTTCACACAAATTGCCAGTACCCCACTTCAATATCAAAATCACTCAGCGAAGCAAAGGCAACTCTGCGGTTGCCGGAGCTGCCTACCAAGCCGGAGAAAAGCTGTTTTCCGAGTATGACCAGAAAACCAAGAATTACACTTGCAAAAAAGAAGTGGTCTATACGGAAATCATGCTGCCCCCAAATGCTCCACCCGAATATGCAGACCGAGCAACCCTCTGGAACTCCGTTGAAGAAATCGAAAAGCAATGGAACTCACAGCTTGCAAGACGGTTTGTTGCCGCCCTGCCCAGAGAAGTCCCGATGGAGCTGTTACCGCAGATGGTCAAAGAATACTGCGAGGAACAGTTTGTTTCAAAGGGAATGTGTTGTGATTTCGCAATCCATGACCCCGATCCGCCGGGACACAATCCCCATTGCCATTTCATGCTGACCATGCGAGCCATTGATGAAAATGGAAAATGGATGCCTAAGAGCCGCAAGGTTTATGACCTTGACGAAAACGGCGAGCGTATCAAGCTCCCATCCGGCAGATGGAAAAGCCATAAGGAAGATACCGTTGACTGGAACGAACAGTACCATGCCGAGGAATGGCGGCATGGTTGGGAAATTGTTCAGAACAAATATCTGGAACTTGCCGGAAGTCCAGAACGGATTGATATGCGTTCCTATGAAAGACAGGGACTTGACATTATCCCGACAGTCCACATGGGAACGGCTGTCTCTGCGTTGGAGCGAAAAGGCATTGCCACCAACATCGGCAATCTCAACCGAGACATTAAAGCCGCCAACCGCATGATGAACGCTATCCGCAGCACTATCAAAAGTCTGCGTGACTGGATTGCTGACATTCTGGAAGCCACCAAAGAAGTCATTGCAGAAAATGAAGCGGAAAAGAAAAATGCTTCTCCGAACCTTGCCGTTCTACTGCGTGATTATCTGAATCTGCGAAAGGCAGAGCGTAGCGAATGGTCGAGATACGGACAGCAGAAAGGCACGACCGATGATTTGAAAACCATTTCCCAAGCGACCGTCTATCTACAACGGCATGAGCTTTTCACGCTGGAAGATTTGGACATTGCCCTGCAAGGGGTGAGTGAAAAGGCTACTGCCATTCGTGAAGATATGCAGAAAGCCGCTAACCGCATGAAAGCCATTACCGCCATTCAGACCGCCGTTGCTGATTGTGAAAAGCATAAAGCAGTCCATGACAAGTATATCAAAATCGGCTGGAAAATCCGAAAGGAAGCCTATGTCGAAAGTCATAAGGACGAGCTGACCGCTTTTAATAAGGCATACCGCATTCTGAAAAAGCATGGTGCTGATTTGAATGTGGATTTGAAAGCCTTGCAAAAAGAATATGACGGTCTGCGGACTACTCACGCTGATCTGAAAGAACAGCTTGCCGCAGTCAATGAAGAATTGAAGCCGATGAAAGATATTCGCTACTGGGTTAGCAAGGTTCTATCGCCGGAACAGACGGGAGAGAAACAGCCAGAGCCGAAGCATTCTCTCAAAGAACGCTTGCAGTATGAGCAGGAACAGAAGAAACAGAAACAGGTGCAGAAAGCACCCAAGCAGAAAAAACAGGATATGGAACTTTAACAGGCACTTGCCGTTTTCATTTGGAAAATAGCAGGTGCTTTTTCTATTTCAGGAGGAAATGCCTATTGAATTTATTTGAAGCAGTAAAACAGAATGTAACAACCCGACAGGCGGCAGAACGCTATGGAATCCGTATTAGACGAAACGGAATGGCGGTCTGCCCCTTTCACAATGATAAGAACCCCAGCATGAAACTTGACCGCCGCTTTCATTGCTTTGGCTGTCAGGCAGATGGAGACGCAGTTGACTTTGTTTCCCGACTGTTTGGCTTGCCGAGCAAAGAAGCCGCCATGAAGATAGCTGATGATTTTGGTATCAGCTATGACAGCAGACAGAAACCGTCAATCAGACCGAAAATCCGAGAGCCTACCCCGGAGCAGAAATATCAGCAGGAAGAAAATCACTGCTACAAGGTGCTGTCCGATTACTTCCATCTTCTGAGGAAGTGGGAAAAGCAATACGCACCGCAACGGACGGATGAAGTGTGGCACCCGCTTTTTGTGGAAGCATTGGAGAAGAAAAGCTATATCGAATACCTGCTGGATATTCTTCTCTATGACACTCCCGAAGAAAAGAAAGCTCTTGTAGCCGAGCAGAGAAAAGAGGTGATGAAACTTGAACAGCGAATTGCAGGACACACAGCCGAGCATGACCGTGGAAGAAGTCAGAGGAAGTCTGGACTTGACCGATAACGGAGCAATCAAGAACAGCATACGCAACTGTCTGACCGTTTTTCAGAATGACCCCGTTCTGCAAGGTGCTGTCAGATATAACATTCTTACCGAGCGTATCGACATTGTGAAGCCGCTTTGGTGGAGCAAGCAGACAGCGACCTTGACCGACACGGACTTAAATTATCTCATGCTCTATCTGGAAGATAAATATAGTCTGACCAGCGAGAAGAAAATACAGAAAGCCCTTTCCATTATCGCTGACAGCAACAAGTACCACCCTATCCGAGATTATCTGAACGGTCTGGAATGGGACGGAACAGAACGCATCCGCTATGCCTTGCCCCGATTTCTCGGAGCAGAGGAAGGCGAGTACACTTATCAGGCATTACGGCTGTTCATGTTGGGAGCAATCAGCAGAGTGTTCAAACCCGGCTGTAAGTTTGAAGTTATGCTCTGCCTTGTGGGTGGACAGGGTGCAGGAAAGTCCACTTTCTTCCGTCTGCTGGCAGTCAAAGATGAATGGTTCTCCGATGACCTGAAAAAGATTGACGATGACAATGTGTACCGTAAAATGCAGGGGCATTGGATTATCGAAATGTCGGAAATGATTGCCACAGCCAATGCCAAGAGCATTGAGGATATTAAGTCCTTTATCAGCAGGGCGAAAGAAACCTATAAAGTGCCGTATGAAACCCATCCGGCAGACCGCTTGCGACAATGTGTGTTCGGAGGTTCTTCCAACACGATGGACTTTCTACCCCTTGACCGAAGCGGCAACCGTAGATTTCTGCCTATCATGGTACACCCTGAAAATGCAGAGATTCACATTCTGGAAGATGAAGCCGCATCCAGAGCGTTCATTGATATGATGTGGGCAGAAGTCATGTTCATCTATCAGAACTTCCCTGTAAAGCTGACCTTATCAAAGGATATGGACAAGGAACTGAAAGAACTGCAAAAGCAGTTTATGCCGGAGGACACGAAAGCAGGACTGATCCAGTCTTTCCTTGATAACTTCAAAGGTACACAGGTCTGCTCCAAGCTGATCTATGCAGAAGCTCTGAACCACCCTTTTGATGAGCCGAAGCAATGGGAAATCCGAGAAATCAATGAAATCATGAACAACAGCATTGAGGGATGGAGACCGTTTTCCAATCCACGCAGCTTTGCCAAGTATGGCAGACAGCGAGGGTGGGAACGCATACCACCGCCCGACAACGAGCCATCGGCAACAGGCTCAAATCTGACGGACGGTTTTCGTGAACTGACCGAGGAAGAAGCCCGACAGATGGAATTACCGTTTTGAAAAAATGACCGTGTTGCCGACTATGTTGCTACCCCGTTGTCAAGTCCGTTGCAGGGCAAATCTCTTAAAAGTCCTTTATTTACAAGGGATTTTCTTCTCTGGCAACAAAAGCAACGGAGAAATCAAAGAAAAAAGTAAAAATAGTAAATAAGCCAGATAGGACTATGTTCGAGGTTTTTTGAAGTCCGTTGCCGGACTTCGTTGCCGACCACACACCCTGTCTGGCTTTTTCCATTTCAAGGAGGTATTGCATGACACAGAACACAACCACAGCAAAAGCACACAAGGCAACCCCGGTAGGAACATTCAACATGAGAATGGGAAACACCACCTATGTTATCGGCGTTCATTTCAGCAAGGAAAGCAAGGACACCTTAGAGGACAAGATGAAGCGGTTAATGCGTGATGATGTGAAAGCGGCGAATTTCTGAATTGAAAATAATTTGTGACTTTTCCGTTTTCTATCTTGACGAAACGCTTCCGAAGGGCACCACCATTTTGGAGGTAGGCAACGCCTTTGTGCAGAAAGGCTACCGCATCAAGGTATTCAACACCATCAACTTCAAAAAGTCGATGCACTACAATCCCCTTGCCTACGTCCACAGCGAGAAGGATATTCTGAAACTGGTCACGGCCCTGATGACCAACACCAAAGGCGAGGGGCAGGGCGGGGACCCGTTCTGGGACAAGGCAGAGCGGCTCTTACTGGTCGCCCTGATCGCCTATCTGCACAAGGAAGCCCCAACAGAGGAACAGAACTTTGCCACGCTGCTGGAGATGCTGAACACCATGCAGGTATCGGAGGAGGACGAAAGCTACCAGAACCCGGTGGACCTGCTGTTTGAGCAGCTGGAGAAAAGGAAGCCGAATTCCTTTGCCGGACGGCAATATAGGCTTTACAAGCTGGCAGCGGGAGATGTATGCTCTAAGTGACTTCTTAATCATGGTTTTTGTCATGGTTAGTGAAGCAGTCACTTAGAGCATTTTCATTTCAGGAGGTACAGCCATGAGAAACGAGAAAATCACCCCTCTGTATGAGCGTTTGAGCCGCGATGATGAGTTACAGGGCGAGAGTAACTCCATATCGAACCAGAAAAAGATGTTGGAGGACTTTGCCCGCCGGAACGGGCTGCCGAACCCCACCCACTTCACCGATGATGGCGTATCAGGAACCCGCTTTGACCGTCCCGGCTTTCTGGCGATGATGGAGGAAGTCGAGGCCGGACGGGTGGAGGCCATCGTCATAAAGGACATGAGCCGCCTGGGGCGCGACTATCTGAAAGTCGGCCAGGTCATGGAGATTTTGCGGCAGCGCGGCGTCCGGCTGATCGCCATCAATGACGGTGTGGACAGTCTGAAAGGCGATGATGATTTTACCCCGTTCCGCAACATTATGAACGAGTTTTACGCCCGTGACACCAGCCGAAAAATCCGCTCCGTGTTCAAGTCCAAAGGCATGAGCGGCAAGCACTTGACCGGCACCGTTATCTACGGCTACCTGTGGGACGAAAAGCGGGAACACTGGCTTGTGGACGAAGAAGCCGCCGAAGTGGTACGCCGTATCTTTTCCCTGACGATGGAGGGCTACGGCCCCTATCAAATCTCAAAGCTGCTGTCCGAGGCAAAGGTTGAAATCCCCGCTGTCCATCTGGCACGCTTTCAAGAGGGAGTAAACAGGACGAAGCCGGTCAAAGACCCCTACGGCTGGGGATCGTCCACCATTGTGAACATCCTGAAAAAGCGGGAATACCTGGGCCACACCATCAATTTCAAGACCCGCAAGCACTTCAAGGACAAGAAAAGCCACTATGTTGACGAAAGCGAGTGGACGATTTTCGAGAATACCCATGAGGCCATCATCGACCAGGAAACCTTTGACAATGTGCAGCGTATCCGGGCAAATGTCAGGCGTTACCCGGACGGCTGGGGCGATGCCCACCCTCTGACCGGCCTGATGTACTGCGCCGACTGCGGCGGCAAGATGTATGTCCATCGCGTCAATAACGGCAAGCGTGACCCACAGTTTACTTGCAGCCAGTACAGCAAAATCCCATGCGGGACGCTCTGCGGTACACAGCACCGTATCCGGGCCGAAGCTGTCCTGACCTTGATAACCGATATGCTCCGGGCCATCGCGGAGTATTCCAAGAATGACCGGGCCGAGTTTATCCGCACCGTCCAGGAAACGCAGGCCGCCCAGCAGGCCGCCGACATATCCAAGAAGCGGAAACGGCTGGCCGCCGCCCAAAAGCGGGCCGGGGAACTGGAAAAGCTGATTTGCAAAATCTATGAGGACAACGCCCTGGGCAAGCTGCCGGACGCCCGGTATGAGGCCCTGGACGCACAGTATGCCAAAGAGCAGGACGCTCTCAATGCGGAAATCACGGAACTGGAAAAGGCCGTTATCGGCTATGAGCAGAGCCGGAAATCTGCGGAGAAGTTTATTGCCTTGATTGACAAGTATGAGAATTTCGACACGCTGACAAATACCATGCTCAACGAGTTTGTAGAGAAAATTCTTGTCCATGAACGCGCCCGCAAAGGCAGCCAGGACACCACTCAGGAGGTTGAAATCTACTTCAATTTTGTGGGCCGGTATATCCCACCCGCCTTGCAGCCGGTTCCCCTGACCCCGGAGGAACAGGAAGAACTGCGGAAGAAGGAGGAACGCAAGGACAGGCTTCACCAGAACTACTTGCGCCGCAAGGCAAATGGCAAGCAGAAGGAATGGGAAGAACGCTACAACGCCAGGCGCAAGGCAAAAATGGATGCGGCAAAGGCCGCGATCCGGGCCGAGGACATGGAGAAGGGCATTTTTACCACCGTTAGCCAGTTACCCAGGCAGGAGCCGCGCAAGGCCACCGTATCGGCTAGCGCCGCAATTTAACCATCACAGTGCAAAGGAGAATGAACATGAGCGAATTGACTTACACCCGCTGCGGGGATTACTACATCCCCGACCTGAAACTTTCCGAGCAGCCGGAGGCTCCCATCGGCAAGTATGGCCGTATGCGGCAACGCTACCTGAAGGAACACCGGCCCAGCCTTTACAGCAGCTTGATTTTGAGCGAAAAGCTGTACCCGCACCTGTTAGAGGTTGACCGGGCAGCGCGTGAACGGATGGACGCCATGCTGCCCCGCATGATGGAGGCGGCGGGCGTGACCGAGGAACTGAAAGCCCGTGACCCCATGCGCTGGGTGGGGCTGATGAACACACTGAAAGCACAGGCGGAGGAAACAGTCATTACAGAAATTATCATGGAGTGATTAAGGGTGCGGGGAATACTCTCCGCACCCTTAATTAAATCGTATTGCTTGTTGCAATCTCTGATATGAGATAAAATAATTTTAAGGAACTTGCTTTCCTGTGAGGTTTCTGTGACATTTGGTTGATACTCTATAAAGAAAAGGATGTGAGCAAATGAGAATTTTAGTGGTTGAGGATGACCGCCTTTTGAATAATACCCTTTGCTATAACCTGTCTGCCGCAGGCTATGAAGTAGACGCTGCCTTGACGAAAAGCGTTGCCGAACGGTTTTGCAGAAAGCAGGAATACGATTTGATTGTCCTTGACATCAACCTGCCGGACGGCAATGGGTTTGATTTTTGCCGGGACATTAAGGAAAGCCGCCCGGCCACCGCTGTAATCTTCCTGACGGCTAACGATATGGAAAGCGATATGCTCAAAGGCTACGAGCTGGGGGCCGATGATTATGTGACAAAGCCTTTCCCCATGAGCGTATTTCAGAAAAAAGTGTCTGCATTGCTGGCCCGGATCAGGAAGCAATCTGGCGGCGACTTTTACAACGACGGCAACCTGTTTATCAACTTTACGGAAATGACCGCAACGCGGGGCGGGGAAAGCATTTCTTTTACCCCGATGGAATACCGGCTTTTGAAAGTGCTGACGAAAAATCCGCAGATCGTTTTGACCCGGCAGGTGCTATTGGAAAAGCTATGGGATATTGACGGGAATTTTGTGGATGAACACGCGCTGACTTCCACAATCAGCCGGGTACGAAACAAAATTGAAAATCCAGATCATGCCTATATCAAAACTGTCTACGGCATGGGCTATATGTGGATTGGGGGCGGTAACAAATGAGGACGGAAAAACTCTCGGTCAATAAAGTGTGTATAGTCCTGTATGCAGCCCTTTTCCTGCTTTCGATCGCCATGTCATGTATCATATACTTTTTGACGCGGAACATATTGGCGCTATGCTGCGGATTGCTCTATGCAGTTTTCGTCGCCGGGGGCATGGCTGCTTTTCTTGTCTTTGTGCGCCGGAAATTGACGCTGTTTTCGGACGCTCTGTGCAAGCTGCTGGACGATATGATGTCAGCAGATCAGACCCCGCCGCAGTACACAGAGGAAGAAAACCTGTTCTATAAAATCCAGCACCGGCTTTCCCGGCTCTATGAAGTGCTGCGGGAAAGCAAGAGCAGTATTGCAAAGGAACGGGCCGACTTGCAGGAATTGATTTCGGACATCTCCCATCAAGTCAAAACACCGATTGCAAATCTGAAAATGCTGGATGCCACTTTGTTGGAGCAAAATGTATCGCCGGAAAAGCAGAGAGAATTTCTTTTGGCGATGGACAGCCAGTTAGACAAGCTGGATTTTCTCATGCAGGCGATGATTAAAACGTCGCGGCTGGAAGCCGGGGTAATTGCTTTGGAACCGAAGCCGCAGGCCATCTATGATACTCTCGCTGCGGCGCTGGGCGGTATTCTGCTGAACGCAGAACAGAAAAAGATTGCGGTCACGGTAGATTGCCCGGAAACAGTAACTGCGGCCCATGATCGGAAATGGACAACCGAAGCCCTGTTCAACATTCTGGATAATGCGGTGAAGTACACGCCAGCGGGCGGGAAAATCCATGTGGCTGTGGTGTGCTGGGAAATGTATGTGAAGATTGATATTTCCGATACAGGCATTGGTATTCCAGAACAACATCAAGGAACGATTTTCAAGCGGTTCTACCGTGAGGACAGGGTACATGACGCCCCCGGCATTGGGATCGGCCTGTATCTTGCACGTGAGATTATCACCCGGCAAGGGGGCTTTATCCGCGTTGCCTCGGAAGTTGGCTCTGGCTCCACCTTTTCGGTGTTCCTGCCCCATTCTTGAAATGTCACAGGATTGTGACATTTCAAGGCGTTTTAAGGGAAAATTTAAGAACCGTCGTGACATTTCTGCGAGGTTTTCCCTTTACAATGGAACCATCAAAAAGAAAGGTGGTAGAACTTATGCCTATTTTACAGACAACAGATTTGAAAAAATACTATGGGGACGAACCGAACATTACAAAGGCTCTGGACGGCGTTTCTCTCTCGGTAGAACACGGGGAATTTGTCGCTATCGTCGGCACATCCGGCAGCGGAAAATCCACGCTGCTGAATATGATCGGCGGTCTGGACGTTCCCACTTCCGGCAAAGTCATTGTGGATGGCAAAGACTTGTCTACGCTGAAAGACGAGCAGCTTACCATTTTCCGCAGGCGCAAAATCGGCTTTATCTTTCAGAATTACAACCTTGTCCCCGTTCTCAATGTTTACGAGAACATCGTCTTACCTGTGGAACTGGACGGCGATCAGGTAGACAAAAAATATATGCAGGAAGTTGTTCGTATGCTGGGTTTGGAAGATAAGCTGAACAATATGCCGAACAATCTTTCCGGCGGCCAGCAGCAACGCGTCGCTATTGCCCGCGCTCTGGTATCGAAACCGGCGATTGTACTGGCAGACGAACCGACGGGCAACCTCGACAGCCGGACGAGCAGCGATGTCCTCGGCCTGCTGAAAGTAAGCAGCCAGCAATTTCACCAGACCCTTGTGATGATTACCCATAACAACGAGATCGCCCAGCTTGCAGATCGGATTATCCGTATTGAGGATGGGAAAATTTCTGAATGAGGGGGTGTTGAGAATGAACGATATTTTATTTGGCAATAATAACAGACCCATTATTAAGAAATTAGCCAGGCGGTACTTTAAGGCCAGCAAAAGCAGGAATATCATTGCTATTGTTGCCATTGTTCTTACAACCGTCTTGTTCACAACTATCTTCACACTGGGTTCCGGCTTAATTGATACAGTACAAGACCAGAATATCCGAAAGGCGGGCGGGGATGGTCAAGCTGTTCTCAACTACATCAGTGACGAAGTTTTTAATGATGTAAAAGGCAACGAATTGATTGACCGAGTTGCCTATTCAAAGGCAGTTTCTTATCGTCTTAACAATCCAGGGCTTGCGAAATGGCGCTCCGATATGTGGTATATGGATGATACAGCTCTGGAATTTGCCAGGTATGAGCCAACAGTAGGCCACCGCCCCGAAGCTGAAAATGAGATTATAGCCGACACAAAAACATTAGAGGCATTGGGTGTTCCGGCTGAAATCGGTGCGACAGTCACGCTGGATTATGAAATCAAGGGTAAGGAGTACACAACTGATTTTACACTATGTGGATTTTGGGAGACAGACAGCCTAAGTAATATCGGACGCATTATCGTGTCGAAAGCCTTTATAGATAACCATGCCGACTTGCTTACCTATACCTATCCGGTGGATAATGATTACTCCGGCGTTGTAACAGCCTATATTATGTTCCGCAGCGGCGGCTCCGTGGAAGAAAAACTGCAACAGCTTCTCATGGAAACCGGCTATACCTGTGATACACTTGGAGGACAGCCCACAGACGAAAACTATATTATTGCCCGTGTCAGCCCAGCTTATCAAAGCAGCCCAGTGAGCGAAAATTCCGCATTGTTTATTGCCGGAATTGTGGGAATACTCGCGATTATGGCAACAGGCTATTTGATTATCTACAATATTTTTCAAATCTCTGTTATTCAAGATATTCAGTCCTACGGGCAGCTTAAAACATTGGGAACTACAAGGCGGCAGATCAAAAAGATTATTAACAAACAGGCCATACTTCTGTCAGCGGTAGGTATCCCCATTGGCCTGATTATTGGCTTTCTCATTGGCCGCGCTTTAGTTCCGGCTCTGATGAACGGCACAACTTATACTTCTGAAGCTGGCGTTGTTGTGACAGTAAATCCACTGATATTCATTGGCTCGGCTATCTTTGCTTTTGTTACTGTTTATATCAGTGTACGAAAACCGGCTAAGATTGCAGGCGCAATCTCACCGATTGAGGCTATCCGCTACACGGAAAATGACGCAGGTGCATTTCAAACAAAGAAACGTCTGGCTACAAAAAAATCAACTGGCGGCGCAAAAATCCATCGGATGGCCCTGGCAAATTTGGGACGGAATCGAAAACGGACAGTCCTTGTAATCGTGTCCATGACATTGAGTTTGGTGCTGTTCAATACAGTATTCACTTTATCCAGCGGTTTTGATATTGATAAGTATGTTGAGAAGTTCTTAAACAAAGATTTTATCATTTCTTCTGCGGATTATTTCAACTACAATTTCGCCCGCAGCGAAACATACTTGTCCGAAACCTTTATTGATGCCGTTCAGCAGCAGAACGCCTACGAGGATGGCGGCAGACTATATTCCAGCCAGGTGGCAGAAGACATTTTTTCTGCTGAAACAGATGCCGTTACAAATTACAACAAGGACAAGGATGGAAATCCGCTTATTGCCCTGTATGGGGCAGACGATTTTCTTCTAAACTCGATGGATATAATCGAGGGGGAAATTGATTGGGATGCTCTTAGAACAGGAAAATATACGCTCTACGCATTAACAATGGATGATAATGGAAACATGATTGACAATCCATCTATCCATGTTGGAGATACGATTACTTTTCATCACTGGAAGATGAACGGATTAGTCGGTACACTGGATAACAGCTTTGACCTCACTGTTATGGCAAAAGTTCTCATCAATGAAAATACTGATACAGAAAGAAATACAGGTGCGGCACGTTTTTATTTGCCCGCAGAACAGTTTAAGCCGCTCTGCATCAATCCCCGTTTGGTAAGTTTTCCGTTCAATGTTAAGGACGGGACGGACAGCGATATGAACAGCTTTTTAAGCAACTATGTGGAAAATATTGAGCCAAGTATGGACTATGAATCGAAAGAAACCTATGTTCAGTCTTTTAATAGCATGACATCCCTTATTATTACAATCGGCGGTGCTTTAAGTGTTATTATTGGTCTGATCGGTATAGTTAATTTCATCAACTCGGTATTGACAAGCATTATTACGCGGCAAAAAGAATTTGCTATGCTCCAAAGTATTGGCATGACAGGCAGACAGCTCAAACGGATGTTGTCCTATGAGGGCTTGTATTATGCTGTGGGAACAATTATAGCCTCGTTGATCGTTGGGGTGCTGTTCTCTCTAATCATTGTGCAGGCGATAGCAAGTAGTTTCTGGTTCTTCACTTATCACTTTGTAATTTGGCCGATGTTGATTGTTTATCCGTTTCTTATCTGCTTGACAGTAATTATTCCCACAATTCTTTACCGACAATTTGCCAAAAGCAGCATTATTGAAAGGCTTCATCAAAATTGAGTTTGTCCGGCATAGGTAGCTGAATAAGGACATCTAAATAAGCGACTGAATCCATTAGAAAACCGGGGGCATTCTGCCTTCGGTTTTCTAATTGTCACAAACTTGCGAGATTTCAGCGTGTTATTATGTCGAAACGCTGTTATGCTGTGAGGATTTTGTGAGGATTATAGGCTAAGATATAAGAAATTGAGGAAAGAATGTACTGCCCGGCGGCAGAAAAGAAAAAACCGCCGAAGGGCAGGCTGCTTAACACGCCCATAATGTCTGGAACGGCGGTATCATGGAGGTATCGCCGTGTTTCTTTGCATCGTTCATCCGCCTAATTTGTTAAAAAAAGCCCAGCCACCGAACCTGCCCCGTCTGGCAGCCAGTGCGAAAATTGTCACAATGTAACTGAATACCGTGTTTTTTGCGCTCGAATAGCTTCATGCTGTCCGGGCGCTTTTTCATACCTGTGGGGCCGGAACATCGGGCCAACATGGCCCGAACCTTGCCCCCGGTGTCGTTCCCCGCCGCCCCGTTCAGATTTTCCCGCAAAAATCTGAACGGAGGAAAGGCAGATGGAAGTCACCATCAATTATAACGGACAAGCTGTGGCCGTGGAGGTCACACTGGAAGTCTATGAATTTCTTGACCGGGCCGACCACAAAGCCGAGAACCTGTCCCATGAGCAGCGGCGGCATTGGGATGGCCGGGAGTTTGACGAATACATAGTTGCCACCGAGGGCGTGGGTATCTACGGCGAAACGCCGGAGGAATACCTTTGCCGCATGGAAACGCTGGGTGAGCTGATGGCCGTCCTGGACACCTGCACCGAGGCCCAGCGCCGCCGGTTCCTGCTCTATGCCCTGGACGGGCTGACTCTTGCGGAGATCGGGGCGGTGTGCGGCTGCTCCAAAGTGGCCGTGTATCAGAGTGTGGAGGCAGTCAGAAAAAAATTTATAAATTTCTTTGAAAACAGGCTTAACGAATGACCTGTTTTCTGGCTACCAAGTGAAAGGGATCATTTCCCTTATCTCAGCGAGGGGCGGACAGCGGACGAGCTGCCCGCCTCTCCGATTTTCAGGAGGTAAGCCTATGAAAACAATCAATCTGCGGTGGATTTATCCCCACTACCGGCATGACGAGTTTGTGGAGGTCAGCGATGAAGTTTGGGAGGTCATGCGGCAGGCCCAGCGCGAGATGAACAACTATGAGCGCCGGAAGGTCTACCACCGCGCCTACTACTCCCTGGACGCATATAGCTGGACGGAGAACTACGCGCTGGAACACGGCAGATCGCCGGAGGAAATTCTTTTGGAGCGCGAGGAACGGGCCGCCCATCTGCGGCTGCTGGCCGCCTTGCCGGAGGCCCTGGCCCATGCCACCCCCACTCAGGCCCGCCGCGTCCGGGCCTACTACATCGCCGGTATCAGCCAGCCGAAAATTGCCCGGATGGAGGACGTACACAGCAGCAAGGTCAGCATTGCAATCCGGCGGGGGCTGCGAAATATACGCCGCTGCTATGACTGCCTTTTCCCGGCAGAGTGAGGGCGGGCCTATGCAGACCATCAACCTCAAACAGTATTACCCGTTCTGCACCGAGGACACCTTTGTGGAGGTGTCGGATGAAATCGTTGAAGCGTTCCTGCTGGACAAGCGGGCCGAGGCCGCCAGGGAGCGCAAGATGTACCGCTACAAGGCGTTTTACTCCCTTGACTGCGACGATGGGATTGAGAACGCCGCCATCGGCTGGGCGCAGCCATCGCCGGAGGATTGCCTGATGGAAAAGGAGGCGCAGGCCGAATACGCCGAACTGCTCCGGCGGCTCTATGAGGCGATTTCCTCTCTGACCCCAGCGCAGGCCCGCCGCGTCCATGCCCGGTATATGCTGGGGATGAAAGTGAAGGACATTGCCGCGATGGAGGGGATCACCCCATCCCAGGCTGGGAAGTCCATCCATGCGGCGCTCCGGCGGCTGCGCCGGTACTTCATACGCCGGAAATGGACAAGCGGCCTATGAAAACCCTCAACCTGAAAAAATACTACTACCCGATTTGCAAGAAGGACACTTTTGTGGAAGTGCCGGACGAGGTGGCGGAGGCCATTCTGGAAGAAAGCCGCGCTGAGAACGCCAATGACGCCAGGCAGCACTACCACTGCTATTCTCTTGATGCCTCTCCCGGCATGGAAAACTATTTCCTTTCTCATGTCCTGTCACCAGAGGATATTCTCACCGGGCAGGAAACCGAACGGGAACAGGAAGCCACCCATGCCCTGATGATGGAACGGCTCCGGGAGGCCCTTTCCACCCTGACACCCCGGCAGGCGAGCTGCCTGCACGCCCGATTTTGGGAGGACAAGCCATTTAAGGAGATTGCCAAGTCCGAAGGCTTCACCACATCAGCCGCCATTGTCACGGTTCGCAACGCCATCATTAAGTTACAGAAATATTTTATCAAACACGGCTGGATGAGCCAGCCCAAGGAGGACGCGATATGCACAAAGACATCACCGCCCAAACGAAACCGAAAAAGGACGAGCGCGAAGAAGTCCTGAAAGAAATCCGGCAGCTTGAGAACCGCCAGAAGATTTTGGAGAACAGGCAGCGCAACGAGGAACGCAAGGCCCGCACCCGCCGCCTGATTGAGCGCGGGGCCATTTTGGAGGGCGTTTTCCCTCTGACCCCCGACTTATCCGGCATAGAGGTCAAGGCGTTCCTGATTGCCCTGTCCCATCTTCCAGGGGCGGCAGAACTGGCCGCAAAACTGCCAAAATCCGGGGACAAGCCATAAGTCCATTCTCTGGAATGGCGCATTATCCGAGATATTCAACTATCCGAGGAAATTTTCAAATAGTGGCTATA
>OIZR01000028.1_pt1 | contig 140023 bp, 123 predicted proteins | sample 1588591 | NCBI WGS metagenome assembly OIZR01 (sample SAMN03283249) | human gut metagenome | biome: human-associated habitat; material: feces | host: Homo sapiens | place: USA | collected 2013 | reverse complement strand
AAGCTCGCTTGTGCCGAAGATAGTTAGCTGGAGACGGCTTGTGAAAATAGGTAGACGCCGACTTGAATCGAAGCCCCTGAGGATTTTCCTCGGGGGCTTTTGCTATGTGCAAAAATTCTTTTTTGTCAGAATCGCAGAATACGCTCCGTCCGGCTTTCTGACAAAAAATTGGCCCATGCATTTGCACGAGCCAACAAGATAAAAGTTTTTAGGTCACAGCGGGCAGCACTCGGGTATGGGAGAGCCGGTAGAGCAATCTGCCCATGGCGTGACGCTGGATGCCAAGGTATTCTTCTGCGGTGACCGGGCCACCCCAGCGCAGAACCTCCATCTGACCGCCGCCGATCTCTACACAGAAGCCTGCGCCGTCAAAACCGTTGCGCAGATAAAAACTGCGCCGCGCAATACGCTGACGGCTATTTTCGGCCTTGTCGTCCAGACGCTCGATCAGCAGCAGGACACGTTTGCCGGTGTATTGCTCCATTACATGCTGCAGCAGCTGGCTGCCGGTGCCCTTGCCCCTAGACTTGGAGGATACAGCCAGATAATCCACCAGCACAAGATCTTTCCAGATGTCGGCTAACAAAAATCCCAGCAGCTGTCCGTCTTCCTCTGCGGTCCAAAGCTGTGCCTTGCCGCTGCGCACAGGCCGTTTGAGAAGAAAGAAGGGTTTCTGTTCCGATTTGGGAAAGGCCTCCTTGTAAATTTCCTGGATCGCGGGCCACTGGCTGTTATCCATGGGTTTGATCTGCATTTCTGATTTCCTCCCTACACAGGTCTGTCCTGTTGAATTGACGTAATTCCGTTGAGCATAGGATACAGCATACAGTTACTGTAAAGTCAACGAGCAAACCATGAATATTAAAAAATACAGCGTCTCTCCACATCGGCAGATACCGATTGTATAGAGAGACGCTGTATTTTTATGGGAGAGGAAGGATCACAAAGCTTTTTCGTAGAGAGCAATCATGTCTTTTAATGTGGTCTGTCGGGGATTAGCGGGGATATTGCCGCTCTTCATTGCATCTTCTGCCATCGCAGGGATCTTATCGGCAGTAACTCCTACATCCGACAATCGGGCGGGGATGCCCAGCTCATTATTCAACTTACGGATCTCATCGACCAGCATCTGAGGCTGGAAGTTCTCAATGCAGGGACTGCCCTGGTGGATGTAGTTGTACATTTTTTTGTATCGGCCATGATCAGCTAGAGCGTTATACTCAAGGACAGTGGGAAGGAGAATGGAGTTTGCGACACCATGGGCAACATGGAAATATCCACTAACAGGGTGACTCATAGCATGAACATTACCCAAACGCGCCCAAGCAAAGGCAATGCCGGCAAAGTTGCAGCCCAACATCATAGCGCAGGCAGCATCTTCGTCCTGGCGATTTGCGACAAAACGACGCAGATTTGCACCGATCAGCTCCATTGCCTTTTCTGCCATGGCATCAGAGAAGGGAGTTGCCTTGGTAGAAATATAGGCTTCCATAGCGTGGATCAATGCGTCCACTCCGCAGGACGCTGCAATGGACGCCGGAGCGGTCATAATGAGGGCAGGGTCCAACAGAGCATAGCGGGGCAGTAGTTCATAGCTGAATACAGACAACTTGTAATTACGGCTCTCATCGGTGATAACAGCCGAGGCGGTGACTTCACTGCCGGTGCCTGCAGTGGTAGGGATGGCGATCATGGGAACGATGGGGCCGGGCACCTTAAAGTTGCCTTCATACTGCGTAATAGAACCACCGTAATTGGCGAGCACACCTACTGCTTTGGCAACATCCATAGAGCTGCCACCACCCAGCGCTACAATGGAGGTGGCGCCACACTGTGTGTATAAAGCAGTTGCTTCGTCTACGATCGATACAGTTGGATTAGGCAGTACGCCCAAATAGGTGGTACAGGTAATGCCGGAATTTTGAATAATAGATTCGATCTTTTCAACAACTCCCAGTTTAGCCAGCCCGCCATCTGAGATCAGAAACACATGGTTAGAACCGCTTTCGACTAAGAGTTCCGGAAGTTGTGCAAGGCTTCCCATACCAAAGATGATATTCTGTGGGATCTTGAAGTTGAACGGATTCATATTTTTCTGCCTTTCTGTTAAAAATGTAGCTCTGTGCGCAAAATCAGATCCTTTTGCAGAGGCTTGCCAAGCTCTACAAAATAGGCGCTGTAACCAGCCACGCGCACAAGCATATCTTTATAGTCTTCTGGATGTTTTTGGGCAGCACGCATGGTGGCGCTGCTCATAATGTTGAATTGGACGTGCATAGGCTTTTTGGCCATATATTCATCGATAAAGCTCAACAGGTTGTCTCTGCCCTCCACTCCCTGAACGGCATCCTGGGGAAAACGCAGGTTCATCAGGGTGCCGTTGGTGGCTAGGCTGTGGTCCACCTTTGCCAGAGAGTTTACGATGGCGGTGGGGCCGCTGATATCATGTGAGCCAAAGTCTGTATGAACAGGCCCCATGTTGTCCGAAATGGCTTCGCCTTTTTTGCGCCCATCAGGGGAAGCGTTGGTATTCAGGCCCATAGCGACATTGGCATTGACCGAGTAAACGCCGGGGTTGAATTGGCCGCCTCGCAGGCATTTGCGGCCGTGAATATTTTTGCAGTATGTCTCGAACATAAAGCGGAACAGCTCATCCGCATAGTCGTCGTCGTTGCCGTAGTGGTGGACATGGGAGCTGTTGACCAGGGCATAAAGTTTTTCGTATCCCTTCCAGTTGTGTTTGACAGCGGCCAGCAGCTCACTGCCGGTGCAGCGTTTTTCCTCAAAGACAAGCTGTTTGATAGAAGCCAGCGAGTCGGCGCAGGTGGCAATGCCGCTGGCCTGGGGGCCAATGCCGTTATACTTGGCTCCACCCTCCGTCAGATCGTGGCCGGAGGCAAGGCAGTTCTCAAAGAGAGCCGAAACATAGGGTATGGGTTTGCAGTTGCGATGAGCATATTCAATGATGTTCAGGCTGCTGCACATCTGGTCGGCCCAGTAGGCAAACTGGAGATCTACGCTTTGCAGCACTTGGTCAAAGCTCTGATAGGTGTCCAGACTGCCGGTGTCCGGGCCAAGCTGCAGGCTGTCATCGTCCAGCGGGCGACCGCCGTTGATCACCATCTCCATCATTTTTGGAGTGTTTACATAGGCTGCATCATGCCAGCCGTACTCCTTACCGGGAAGACTGATCTCCACACAGCCCACCACACAGTAATCTCGGGCTTCCTCCAGAGTCATGCCCTTGCGCAGCATTCCCTGGATAGCAGGGCCGTCGTTGAACAGTTTGGGATGACCGTAGCCGCAACGGATACATTCTACAGCTTTTACTTTTAATTCATAGGGCGTGTCCTCGTGCATGCGCACGCAGACCCAAGGGTTCATCATTCGTGTGTGGGCCGAGGCTTCCAGCATCAGCATGGTTAGATCGTTGGTCGCATCGCTTCCATCCGGCTTTACACCGCCAATGGTCAAACTCTCACCACCAAAACCGCGGCCATTGCGCAGAGCCATGCTGCCTTTATCCTTAAGTTTAGTGGGATTGTTCATTTTGACATATTCCACTTCTAAGAGCTCCAAGGCAAATTCTTTGCACAGATTTCCGGCACGTAGGTCGGCTTCATAAAATGGAAGCAGCCATTGGTCCATGCGGCCGTAAGAGATAGAGTGGCCGTTGCTTTCTACCTGGATCAGAGTGGTCATCAAATTGAATAGCTGCAGGGCCTGCCAGAAGGTCTGAGGTGCGCTGGAAGAGATCTGACGGCAGTTTGCTGCGATCTGGAGCAGCTCTTTCTGGCGGACAGGATCCGGCTCAGACTGTGCCATTTGGTCGGCAAGGGAAGCATAACGCAGGATATACTGTTCCACAGCACGGTACATGATGAGAATCGCACGGTAGAAATCCCGCTTTTCACAGTATTCCGGGTCTCGCTTGCTCAGTGCGTTCAGTCCTGCTTCGGCTTCAGCCTGGATGCCGCCTACACCCAGCCGCATGAGGCGAGGGTAGTCTATTGCCAGGTGGCCGGTGCCTGCATAATGGTAGAGATTGGTCTGATAGATCTTGCGCCCATCTTCAGATCCTTTGACCTGGTCTGGTTCAAGCCGGGCCTCCACATAGTCGGCTACGGTGCGGCCTTGCCACCAGCGGCACAGCTCCAGGGTCTCCTGTCGGTCGGCATCGGATCGGAAGTAAAACTGATCGTGTTCCCGCTGCTCAAAGGGGTCGTGCAGGATCTCGTGGATGATCCAGTTGACAGAAAATTCCGGATAGATAGGAGATGCTTTGGCCGGTGCAGCGATTTCTCCAAGAATCAGATCTTCCGGATAAATATAGAGGCTGCAGTGCAGGAGGACGTTTTCAAACGCATAGGCACACTGCAGTTTGCGTGGTTCTCCTTTGTGCTGCTGATAGGCCTGGGTCACCAGGCGCAGCCGCTCTAGATCGATCTCATAGGGACGGTCAAGAAAGGTCTGGCGCAGCCGGTTTACTCGAGGGAAAGGGGACCAGTCCTCATGATGGACCTGATAGCCAACACAATAGGTCTTATCAAAGGGTTCGGTCCCGCAGGCGGATGTGTGGGTGATGGCCATAGAGATACCTCCTGTAAAAGATTATTCTTTTTCCCGCGTACCTACCAGGCAGTGGATGCCGCGACTGCAAAAATAGTCCGCAGTCTGCTCCACTCTCTTTTGGAAGGCGCGCCGGTTGAACCGTAGATTTTTCATAGGGTAGGCAAGATCCAAAGAACGATACTTTTCCTCCCCCAGACGCATATAGCTTAATAATTGGAGTGTGCGGACCCGATTTTGAAGAGGCCCCAGTATGAAATCTGCAGTGGCGGTCATATTATCTAGATCGTCGTTGAAGCCAGGAATCACTGGGATTCGCAGTACCAAAGGTTTTTCGAGGTCAGCGATTTTAGTAAGATTGGATAGGATACGCTGATTGGATACTCCCGTGTATTTCTGATGCAATGCATCGTCCATCACCTTGATGTCCGATATAAAAAGATCTGTAACCGGCAAAAGCGGAAGGATCTTTTCCCAATCCGTATAAAAGGTACTCTCGCAACAGGTGTGTATGCCTTCCGATTTACAAGCAGAAAATAATGCTGTAACAAAGTCGCTTTGCAGAAGGGGTTCTCCACCGGATACTGTAACGCCGCCGCCGGAACGCGCATAGTAACCCTTATCCCGGCGGATGATCTCCATACATTCATCCACCGTCATATTTTTTCCCCAGAGGCGGATCGCCTCGGATGGGCAGGATCCGGCGCAGTCCATGCAGTTGATGCAGTGGGTACGATCGATGGATTTTAAGCGCCCGCGCTGGAATACCAACGCATTGTCTACTGGACAGATATCCGAACATAGTCCACAGTGTCGGTTGCCAAGACACCGAGTGGGATAAATGCCCGGCTGAGGATATAGCTGTGCGCTTTCTGGGTTGCTGCACCAGGGACAGTGGAGCGGACAGCCTTTTAAAAACAACTCGGTGCGCACTCCGGGACCATCATGAATGGTGTAGCGCTGTATATTAAAGACGATACCGGAGCACTGCATGGGACTGACCTCCTCTGCCGGTATGCGAAAACCAGGATAAACTGCGGATCGCATTCGGTATAAGAAAAATGATTATTAAATGATTTAACCAAAACAATAATAGCACGATAAAGCCGAAAAAGCAAGATGCAACCAGGCGTTTTTTGTGAATATCGTCCGGATAAATAACGGGATACAGAAGAAAACTTAGTGGGAGCTCTTGAGAGCGATTGGGTGTTGTGCAAATATTCTAAAAGTTGATTTGATGGTTTAAGCAACTATACAAAATTGAGCGTTTAGGACATGGAAAAGCAGAAAAGTCGTTGACTTTCTGGCAGAGTTGCTCTATTATTGGGGTGCAAGAGGATAAATAATAGTGAAAAGGTATAGAGAATAAGGGGTGTTCGCTTGGACTGTTTTGATGTTCGAAATGGACAAAAAAGAGGGACATGGCGAATGAAAAAGCGGTTTTATGGTCTTTGGGACTCTGGATCAAAAAGCAGAACGCATGAAAGCCAGAACAGAAACAAAAACCTAAGGGGATAAAATGTGTATTGATTGATTTTCTGAATCAAAAGAAGGGAATGGGAAAACCTGCTTTTGAAAAGGAAAGTCTGAAAACAGGCAATATATAAATGGAGGAATAACACGATGAAGTATTTTCTGGACAGCGCTAAACTCGATGAGATCAAGTATGCCTACCGTACCTTTGGTATCGACGGTGTGACCACCAACCCCCGCCACATCATGCTGAGCGGCAAACCTTTCCTGGAGGCGATCCAGGGCATTGCTGATTGGATCCGCGAGGAGGGGCTGGAAGGTGTGGACAAATTCCCGGTTTCTGTGGAGATCAATCCTCACCTGGATACGGCAGAGGGCATGGTAGAGGCTGCACATAAAATTGCAGCGATCAGCCCGAACTTTGTCATCAAGATCCCTGCCACCGAAGCAGGCGTCACGGCAGCCCGTGCGCTGGAGGCGGAGGGCATCCGCACCAACGTCACCCTGATCTTTGCTCCCTCCCAGGCCATTCTCCCAGCCAAGAACGGCTCGCTGTTCGTCAGCCCCTTCATCGGCTGGAAGGAAGCCAACGGCGAGGACTGCAAGCAGTACATCAAGGATATCGTGGATATCTATAAAAACTACGGCTACTACGGCAAGACCCAGATCATCTGCGCTGCCATCCGCACCCCCAAGCAGATCGTGGACTGCGCTGTGGCAGGAGCCGATATCATCACCACCGGCCTGGCGGTGTATCAGGATACCATGAAGCACGCTTACACCAACCAGGGAATCGACACCTTTATCAATGCATGGGATAACACCGATACGACTGGTGTTTGACAGGAGGACAGAGGCATGAAGATCGGCTTTATTGGCTTGGGCATCATGGGCGAATCCATGTGCGAGAATATTGTGAAGAAGCATGATGATATCGTATACTGCTTTGACTTTGTGCAGGAGAAGCTGGATCTTCTGGCTTCCAAGGGGGCTGTGCCCTGTGCGGATTCGCTGGAGCTGGCACGCAAGAGCGATGTGATCATCTCGATGGTTCCGAAGTCGGAACATTCGATGTCGGTATATAAAGGGATCTTAGAGGCTCTGGATAGCAGCAAGACCTGTATTGATATGAGCACCATCGATCCCAGCGTATCGGTGCAGATCGCAGAGATGGTAAAAAAGACTGGCGCACAGTTTATTGATGCACCGGTGGTCAAGTCCAAGCCGGCAGCTATCGCAGGTAAGTTGGGCATCTATACCGGCGGTGATGAGGCTGTGTGTGAGGCCATGCGTCCGATCCTGGCATATATGGGCGAGAATATTATCCGCATGGGCGACAACGGCAAGGGCTTGGTCATGAAGATCTGCCATAATGCACTGGTTACCCAGATCCAGAACGGTGTCAATGAAACGCTGGCGCTGGCGCAGCTGAATGGGATCTCGGTGGCAGACTATGCAACCGCCATTTCTTATGGCGGCGGCCAGAACTTCTACCTGGACACGCAGCATGAGAAGCTGGCTGCAGAGGATTACAGCACCGCTTTCTCCCTGGCCAACGCCGCTAAGGATGTGGGCATCTGCATGAACCTGGCCAAGGAGTGCGGTCTGGAGATGCCCGGCGAGGCCAACGTGCAGCAGGTGTACCAGAAGGCGCTGGATGCAGGCATGGGTCCGGATGACTGGCGCTCCACCTTTAAGATCGTGCGCGGCCGCTGAAAAAGGAGACATTATGCTGGAGCATTTGAATGCGGTCAACGATGTTAAGATCCTGTCGGTCACAGACGAAGCCTTTGCCAGCTATGGCCGGGTGGTGACCGGGGTGGATTTTGCCGAGATGATCGCCTATATGGAGGCAAACACCTCCATCCCGGAAAACGGCAATATTTACCTGGCCTCGGATCCGCAGCTGGAAGCGCTGCCCGCAGCGCAGACCGTGCAGCAGGTGCTGTACGGGGATATGCCTATCCAGGTTGGGTACTGCAACGGCCGAAACACCACCTATAACGGGTTTGAGTACCACAAGGGCAGCGAGATCAACGTAGCCGTCACCGATTTTATGCTGGTGCTGGGACACAGCTGGCTGATCCAGGACAATACCTACCGTGTGGAGGACGCACAGCCCTTTTTTGTTCCAAAGGGCACGGCCATTGAGATGTATCAGACTACGCTGCATCTCTCTCCTTGTCGGGTCTGCGATGCAGGCTTCAAGGGCATTGTGATCCTGCCCCGGGGAACGAATACTCCGCTGGATGAAAAACCGGAACACCCTGTTGGAGAGGCACGGCTGCTGCTCCAACGAAATAAATGGGTGATCGCTCATCCGCAGCGAGAGCCGCTGATCCGGCAGGGGGCATACCCTGGCCTGCTGGGAGAAAACAAGGAACTGCACTATTGATCCTTCTCTATCCATAAGGCCCTGGCGGAGCAGTCTGCTGCCGGGGATGGAGGAGGATCAGGCAAGAAAGGAATGATTGCAATGGAGATCCTTTCCAACGGGCAGGAGTTTACTCTCCGCCACGGCAATGATGTGATCCTGCACAGTGCACCGGGTCAGCCTATGATCTATGTGGGTACTGGTCGCGAGCAGGTGGATATGTACCGCGGAAACTTCAAAATCGAGGACTATCTCATTGAGCGTCGTCCTTTGTCCATTAGCAGTGCCCAGCAGACCGATGCGGGGCTTGTGCTGGACCTGGAGGGGGTGCTCACTGCAACGGTTTCGGAGACAGATGGTGCAGTAACCTTACAGTTTGTCTGTAAAGATGATCGGATCGATCGCTTCTGGCTGCGTGTGTGTGCCGATGCCGATGAGCACTGCTATGGATGCGGTGAGCAGATGTCCTACCTGGACCTGCGCGGACGGCACTTCCCGCTGTGGAGCAGCGAGCCCGGTGTAGGACGTGACAAGACCACCTATATCACCTGGCGCAGCGACGTGGAAAACGGCGGCGCAGGCGGAGACTACTATAACACTAACTACCCCCAACCCACCTATGTTTCCAGCAAGCGATACTACTTGCATGTGGACTCCACCGCCTATGCGGACTTTGACTTCCGCAATCCGGATTTCCATGAGCTGCAAGTGTGGGAAGTTCCTGCTTTTGTTCGCATTGAAGCTGCAGATAGTTTTGAGCATCTTCTGGAAAAGGAAACTGCGTTCTTTGGCCGTCAGCCTGCTTTGCCGGATTGGGTGTACAATGGCCTGATCATCGGTGCGCAGGGCGGCACCGAGCGCAGCTTTGGGATACTGGATAAGAGCCTGGAACATGGCATCAAAGTGTCCGGTATCTGGTGCCAGGACTGGTGCGGCAAGCGTGTCACCTCCTTTGGCAAGCGTCTGCAGTGGGACTGGCATTTCCATAAGGAAATGTACCCGGAGCTGCCGCAGCGTATCCAGGAGCTGCACGCCCGGGGCATCAAGTTCTTGGGCTATGTAAACCCCTATCTTGTCAAGGACGGCGAGCTGTACGCCGAAGGCAAGAAAAAAGGCGTGTTTGCCACCCGGGCCGATGGCAGCGATTACCTGGTGGACTTTGGTGAGTTTGACTGCGGCGTAGTGGACTTTACGAACCCGGAAGCCTACCAGTGGTTCAAGGATGAGGTCATTAAAAAGCACACCTTGGAGATCGGGATTGACGGATGGATGGCAGACTTTGGCGAATATCTGCCCACCGATGATCTGGTGCTGCACAATGGTCAGTCCCCCATGAAGGCGCACAACGCCTGGCCTGTACTGTGGGCAAAATGCAACTATGATGCCGTACAGGAAAGCGGAAAGCTGGGCGAGGTCGTCTACTTTATGCGGGCGGGCGGTGCTGGCAGCCAGAAGTACTGTACCTTGTTGTGGGCCGGCGACCAAAGCGTGGATTTCTCCCGCCACGACGGATTGATCACAGTAGTGTGTGCGGCGCTGAGCAGTGGTATGATGGGCTGTGGCCTCAACCACTGCGACATTGGAGGCTATACTTCGTTGTTTGATAATTGCCGTACCAAGGAAATATTCCTGCGGTGGGCCGAGCTGGCAGCCTTTATGCCGGTGATGCGTACCCATGAAGGAAACCGTCCGGACACGAACTTCCAGTATTACGACGATGTCGATTGTATGGAACGCCTGGCCCGTTTGGTGGATGTATACACGATGCTGGCACCTTATACCAAAGCATTGGTACAGGAGAATGCTGACCTGGGACATCCGGTGATGCGGCCGCTGTTCTATCACTACCAGGAGGACCCGCGCAGCTATACGGAGCAGTTTGAGTATCTGCTGGGACCGGATGTGCTGGTGGCGCCTGTTTGGAAAGAGGATCAGACCCAGTGGAAGGTGTATCTCCCCAGCGATGGGTGGATGCATCTGTGGACTGGTGCAGAGTATGCTCAAGGCGAGCACATGGTGGAAGCGCCCCTGGGTGAGCCGCCGGTATTCTGCAAAAAGGACAGTTCGTATGCACCGCTGTTTGCGGCTATCCGTGCAAAGTATGGGAAGTAAACTATGGAGCTGAATACGATCCTGTTTTTGCTTGTGATCCTGCTCAGCAACATTATGCACGGCATTACCGGGTTTGCCGGTACGATCCTGGCAATGCCTTTTGGCATTATGCTGGTTGGGTATGATGTGGCAAAGCCGGTGTTGAATGTACTGGCCATCCTTTCTGGGGTATATATCCTGCTGGGGCGTTATAAAAAAGTCAACTGGCGGGAGCTGGTCAAGATCGTGGCAGTCATGGCGGTTGGCATCTTTGGCGGTATATATATCCGAGGGTTATTTGCTGGGCGAGAACAGCTGCTGTACAAGGTGCTGGGGATTTTTGTGGTGGTGCTGGCGCTGCAGGGGCTATATCAGTCGCTGCGAACTGTACCGGCACAGGCACGATCCGTCCCTCAGCAGGGGAACAGGGCATCGGGTCTGTTATTGGATCTGGTGCTGGTGGCGGCAGGTGTTGTCCATGGAATGTTTGTGGCCGGCGGTCCGTTGCTGACCAGCTATATGACCAAAAAGGGAATGGATAAGGAGACCTTCCGAGCTACCATTTCCACATGTTGGGTGTTTCTCAACTCACTGATTTTGGTCAGCGACATCCAGGCAGGTCTGTGGACGCCCTATCTGCTGTGGGTGCAGCTGATCTCCATCCCATTTTTACTGTTGGCAATGTGGATCGGCAGCAAGCTGGTAGCTCGGATGAGCCAGCAGCTGTTTATGAAGATCACATATCTGCTTTTGTTCGTATCAGGGATATCCCTGCTTGTAAAATAAGGCCAGGCTCCTGACCCAGAGCCAAAACCGAACACACAATCATTTGAGTTCAGAAGGAGAACAATGCTATGAAAAAGATTTCGCGTCGTGACTTCCTGAAAGCCTCTGCTGTGGTGGGCGCAGCTGCGGCAATGACCGCATGCGGCGGCTCCAACTCCAGTTCCAGCGCAGCTGCTTCCGGCAGCGAAACTCCCTCAAATGGCGGCGAGACGGTCACCATCATCTGTGGTTATGGCGTAGGCGGCACTGCGGACCTGATCGCCCGCAAGTATGCTCAGGTGGCAAATAGTCAGCAGAAAAAGTATAACTTCATTGTGGATAATAAAACCGGCGGTGATGGTTTTGCTGCTGCTACCTACTTTGCCGATGAAGATCCGCAGACTAAGGATCTGCTGGTGTTTGGTTATGGCCTGTGCTACCGTCACGACCTGGGTAAGGCTTACGGTACGGAAGAAGTGGACTTTGATCGTGGAATGATGGATCCCATTGGTACCATCGATGACCGTACTTGGATCCTCTACACTACTCCGGATCAGAGCTTGGCCAGCATCTTGGACAAAGCAAAGAATGGCGGCATTAAGATGTCCGGCGGCAACCCCTTGTCTGACTGCCACTTGGAGCTGGGATCTCTGGTTTCGCTGATCGGCGGTAAGGTGCAGGTGGTCCCGTATGATGGTGGTGCAGCTCAGAAAAAGGGCCTGACTGACGGTGAGGTGGATGTCTTCGTGGGTACCACCCAGGCAGCACAGGAAGAGGTCGAAGTAGGGACCTTGATCCCCATTCTGGCATTCTCTGACACTGCTTTTAAGGGATTCAAGACTCCTTCCGGGGCAATTACTGTGCCCACTGTGGCCGGTGATGCAAAAGCTCCGGAGCTGGATGCAGCCATTGATTTCTCCAGCTGCATCCTGCCGGCAGGTGGTACGCTGGCTACCCACAAGGGCGCAGATCAGAGTTTCCGGGACGATATGACCGAGATCATGCAGAATGTTTGGGCCAGCGAGGAGTATGCTGGCTGGATCGATTCTATCCTGCTGAACCGCTTTGAGATCTATGGTGAGGACGCTGCGAACTTTATTGATGATGCCTGTGAGAAGGCCCTGACCGCATACGATAATCTGAAGTGATCGTTTTGAACAGATAACCAGTCTCTCTTTCATACCATCCCGGGCTGTGTCCTGTACGGCGCAGCCCGGGAAAAGGAGAGAATGGAACCATTTCGCAACAGCCTTTAGGAGAGGAAGTGCTGCCCCATGAAATTCAAGATCAAAACAAACCTGGTCTCCGGTATTGTAATGGGTATTTTCAGCCTGATCTTGCTGCTGACGCTGCCCAGCCAGGTTCGTGTGCCTGCTTATGACTCTGGAGCACCCAGCCCCCGTGTGATCCCTGGTGCGTGTATCGTGCTGATGCTGATCTTCTCGGTCGTGTTGATCGTGCAAAGCGTTGTATTCAAAAGAGAAAAAATCGTGGAATTTGACTGGGAGAAAGAGCGTCCCGTCATCCTGATGATATTGATGATGTGCGTGTATGTGGCTCTGATCATTTATATGGGTTACATCTTTGCGTCCATTGTCACCTTTATTGCAGTACTGCTGTACTGCGGTGAGAGAAAGCCGTCCGTCTACGTGGTAACCGTCGTGGCATCTGTGGTGATCTTCTTCTTGTTCAAGAACGTATTCAATATCCAGCTGCCGGCGCTGCCTTTCTTTATGGGAGGTTAAACGATGGATTTTGCAATGATTGGTCAAGCCGTTGCGCAGACCTTTACGTTTACCAATATGTCGATGATCTTCATCGGTCTTTTAATCGGTATGATCGTCGGCTGCATCCCCGGTCTGAGCGTTATGCTGGGCATTATTCTAATGCTGCCCTTGACCTATACGTTCCAGGACCCTGCCACTGCCATTATTCTGCTGCTGTCTGTGTATGTCGGCGGTATGTACGGCGGATCTATCTCGGCTATTACATTGAATACTCCTGGCACCAACTCCGCTATTGCAACTACCTTTGATGGTTATCCTTTGGCCCGCAAGGGAAAGGTGAAAAAAGCTCTGGACACCTCGCTGTTTGCATCGGTGTTCGGCGGATTGTTTTCGGCGGTGCTGCTGCTGGTCTGTGCTCAGATCATCACCAAATTGGTGGCGAATTTCACCTCGGTGGAGTATTTCTCCATGGGTATTCTGGGCATTTCTCTGATCGCTGGCGTATCTGGCAACTCGCTTCCTAAATCGATCATTTCTGGTGCACTGGGTCTGTTGATGGCCTGTGTAGGCATGGATGCTATTACCGGTGTTACCCGCTTTTCTTTTGGTCTGGACGCACTGAAGTATGGCATTGATATGATGCCTGCCGTTATTGCGTTGATCGCCCTGACACAGGTCATCCAAAAACTGCGTGACTTCAAACTGGGCGGCGGCACGATCGAAAGTGCCTCTAAGATCGATAAAGAGGGTCTGACCCGCAAGGAAGCAAAAAAACTGGTGCCTGCATGTCTGCGCTCTTCGGTAGTGGCATCGGTCCTTGGTGCAATGCCTGGCGTGGGCGGTGGCGTGGCACAGTTCCTGTGCTATAACGAGGCACGCCGTACGTCCAAGCATCCGGAAGAGTTTGGCAAGGGCTCGCTGGAAGGTATTGCCGCCGCAGAGGCTTCCAACAACGCTGTGGTTGGTTCAGCGATGATCCCCATGCTGACCCTGGGCATTCCTGGCGATGGCGTGACAGCACTGCTGATGGCGGCATTTGTTCTGCACGGCATTACCCCTGGCCCTACGATGTTTACAAAACAAGGTGTAATGGCCTACACCATTATCTTGGGCTGCTTGGTAGCAAATGTGCTGCTGGCGCCCATGGGCATTGGTATGACTCGCGCTGTGGCTAAGATTGTACAGATGCGTTATACCTATCTGGCTCCGGTCATTATCATGTTCTGCTTTGCTGGCTCTTATGCGGCTACAGGCAATACAAAGGAGCTGATCATTGCTGCCGCTGTGCTGATCCTCAGCTATGTCCTTACCCTGCTGGACATCTCCAACACACCGCTTTTGCTGGGCATGATCCTGGAGTCCATCATGGAGAAGAACTTCGTCTCTGCGGCTATGGCTTACGACCGTGATTATACGATCTTCCTGCGTCGGCCGATCTCGCTGGTCATCCTTCTGCTGACCGTGCTGATGCTGGTGTCTATGATGCGGCTGAACAAACGCATCAACGACCTGAATGAAAAGCAGGAGGCAGAAATGGCGGCTAGCCATGCTGCCATGGACGCAGCCGATGCTGCTCAGGAAAATCCGTAACAGAAAGGAAGAAACCTTTATGGCATTTCAGGCTGTTTATGTTCCCATTGGTGTAGGAACCTATCATATGGAAACGGCAAACGAGTACTTCCGTCGTTCGATGGAGGCACTGAAGGAGCTGTGTCCAGAGATCGTCTGCCCGGAGAGTATCCTGCTTACTACGGATGCAGCAGCACAGTATCTGCAGCCGCTGCATCCAGACCTGATCATCCTGCAAAATATCACCTTTGCCAATGCGGCTTATGCCAGCGAGGTGCTGCGCCGCTTTGATTGCCCGCTGGTGCTGTGGACTCTCCGAGAGCCTGTGATCAATGGCGGCCGGCTGAGGCTGAATTCACTTACCGGCGCATACTCTGCGGCGAATGCTATCCATGCCTTCCGAAAGGACGGTCAGTTTGAGTATGTTTTTGGTATGCCGGAGGAATCCGGTGTAAAGGCAGAACTTGGGGCTAGTATTCGGGCAGCGCAGACCCTGTGCGCACTGCACGGCCTTAAAATGGCGGCTATTGGACATACTCCGCAGGGATTTGGATTTGGACGTGCGCTGGATGCAGAGATGATGAGCACATTCGGCGTTACTCTGGACAGCATTGAGGCGCGGGAGCTGATCAATAAGGCCAAAGGCTATACGCAGCAGGACTGTGAGACAGAGCTGGCAGAAGCTCGTCGGGTGCTGGTGGGGCTGGATGCAACTCCGGAGCAGAATGTTATCGACTTTGCACGGCTGTATAAAGCATATAAGGAGTATATCCAGGCGAACGGCATTGGGGCCATTGCATCTCGCTGCTGGCCGGACTTCTTTACAGAGTATGGAACTCCTGTCTGCTCGGTATTGTCGCTGTTGAATGCAAACGGCATCGTGGCTAGCTGCGAAGTAGATGCGTATGGTGCGCTGTCTATGTATGTCGGACAGCAGCTTACTGGCCGGCCGTCCTTCTTTGGCGATCCGGTTGCAATGGATGAAAACGAAGGTACGATCACGTATTGGCATTGCGGTATGGCGGCCTGCTCTTTGGCACGTCAGGACACCGGCGCGCAGGTTGGAGTACATCCGAACCGAAAGATTGGCCCGGTTATGGATTTTGGCTGCCAGGCGAAAATTGGCGCAACGCTGTTCCGGATCGGTCGTAAAACAGATGGCAGCTTCCGTTTCTTTATTGCAGAATGTGATGTGCTGGATAAACCCAAGCAGTTCTGCGGTGCATCCGTAGTGGTAAAGACCAAGGCTCCAGCACAGAAGGTGGTATTTGAGACCATTCAAGGTGGATGGGAGCCGCATTATGTGGTGATCTACGGAAGTGTAGCAGAGGAGCTGGAAAAACTGGGCCATATGGTGGGTGCAGAGATCTGGCGCTACTGAGCTTCCAGGAAACAAAAACAATATTGTGTCTGAATTTGCCTGCGCTGACTAAAGCTTGTGCTTTGGTGGGCGCAGGCAAAACTGATTGACGCACCCATTAAAAATCGTTATACTTTTGGTAGGGGGGTTCATAAAGGATGCCTCCATCTATATTACTCGGGCAGGCGGGAAAAATACTCTCGCTGGACTCAGGGGGAAAGGTCGTCACACGTGGAAAAAGCAGGAATCAACCTAGAAAACGTCAAGCGCAACAACCGTAGTGCCATCCTGAAGCTGCTCAATGCTAGGGGGTCCATGTCACGTAAGGATATTGCCGCTGCGCTGGGGCTTACCCCTGCCACGGTTACTTTGATCAGCAATGAACTGCTGGCGGCCGGTGTGCTGCATGAGCTGGGAGAAATGCAGGAGTCTCCTCGTGCAGGGCGCAAAAAGATCCTCTTGGGCATAAACTATAAGTGTCGAAATGTGCTGTGCATCAGTATTGAGGCGGACCGAACCTGCCTTACTGTCAGTGATCTGCATGGAGATGTGATCGCAAAACGCAAAGTGTGTACAGATACCGCTATGGAACCGGAACAGTTCTTGCACCAAATTGCGGATGAAAGCCGTATTTTAATGTGGGAACATAATATTCTGAAAGACAGTATCTTGGGTGTGGGTGTGTCGGTGCCGGGTCCAGTAGACCGAAAAACTGGACTGAGTCGGTCGGCATATCATGTCTGGGACAAGCCTGTACAGGTAAGCAGTATTCTGTTTGAGCTGCTGCATTATCCTGTGTATGTGAGCAATAATGTTATTGCCTTTGCAGAGGCTGGGCTTTTGTACGGCGAGGGACTGCGGGCAGAAAATGTTTTGTTTTTGAAGTGGGGGCCAGGCGTAGGATGTGCGCTGGTGCTGCGCAACGAAGTGTACGAGGGTGTGAGCCGTAAGGCGGCGGAGATCGGCCATGTTCGAGTGCAGAAAGACGGCAGCCCATGCCGTTGTGGACGGCGAGGATGTTTGGAAACGGTAGCGTCTGCTCATGCCGTTGCCCAAGCCGTGCAGCAGATCTGTACTCCGGAAAAAACTCCTCGTCTTTGGAGCTTCGTGCAGGGAGATCCAGAACGGATACAGGCGGCGAATATCAACCAGTGGATCAACTGTGGGGATGCGGCAATGTGGCAGGTGCTGGATGGCGTGATTGAAAAAATCACAGAAGTACTCAGTGGAGCAATGACGTTGTTTGCGCCCGATAAAGTGGTATTGTACGGCGAGATGTTTGAGCTGCCGGAGTTTCAGCAGCGTTTTTTACGCCAGTGCAGTCAATATGATCCCGCATATAACAGCAGTATGATCACAATGTCGTCTTTGCGGGATAAACTGGATTACATCGGACCGATGGCGGTGGTTGCGAATGAACTGTTCTTTTCTGGCCGTGCAGCAGTAAGTGCGCTGCGTAGTCGGCAGGAGACCGGAGATTGACCCGCATAACAGAGAACCAAAAGAACCGGGCGGACAGCATTGCTTGTCGGCCCGGTTCTGATAAAAGGAAAGGGGATCAAACCATGCCCAAGTACATTATCTCCCTGGATCAGGGAACCACCAGCTCCCGCTGCATTCTATTTGACCAGCAGGGCAATATTTGCAGTGCAGCGCAGAAGGAGTTTACGCAGATCTATCCGCAGCCGGGCTGGGTGGAGCACGATCCAATGGAGATCTGGTCCACACAGCTTTCGGTGACTATGGAAGCGATGGGAAAGCTGGGGGCGCATTATAGCGATATTGCGGCCATAGGAATCACCAACCAGCGGGAGACAACGATCGTCTGGGATCGGGAGACTGGCAAGCCGGTGTACAATGCGATCGTTTGGCAGTGCCGCCGCACGGCAGACCGGATCGAAGATCTGCGCCGGGACGGTATGCAGGAAAAGATCATGGAGCGTACCGGTCTGATCCCGGATGCTTACTATTCCGGCAGCAAGCTGGAATGGATCCTGAACCATGTGGAAGGGGTGCGGGAGCGGGCACAGCGGGGAGAACTGCTGTTTGGTACTGTGGACAGCTGGCTGATCTGGAACCTGACAAAGGGGGCTGTACACGTCACAGACTACACCAATGCCTCCCGCACGATGTTGTTTGATATCCATAAAATGCAGTGGGACCAGGAGATCCTGGATCACTTCGGGATTCCGCGCAGTATGCTGCCCCAGGTGCGCCCCTCCAGCTGTATCTATGGATATACCTCCTCGGATGTGATGGGCGGGCGTATCCCCATTGCAGGGGCCGCAGGCGACCAGCAGGCGGCGCTGTTCGGGCAATGCTGCTTTGCCCCCGGACAGATGAAAAACACCTATGGTACCGGCGGCTTTTTGCTGATGAACACCGGAGAGCAGGCGGTTCGGTCGGAAAATGGGCTGATCACGACCATTGCCGCCAGTGTGGGGCCGGTGCAGTACGCACTGGAAGGCAGCGTGTTTGTCTCCGGTGCAGCCATCCAGTGGCTGCGGGACGAGATGCGCATGATCCGCACGTCAGCGCAGACGGAGGAGTACTGCCTGCACTGCAAGGACACCGGCGGCGTTTACATCGTACCGGCCTTTGCGGGGCTGGGCGCACCCTACTGGGAGCAGTATGCCCGCGGCACCATAGTAGGCGTTACCCGTGGCACCAGCAAGGAACAGTTCATCCGGGCTACGGTGGAATCGATGGCTTATCAGGCGTATGATGTGATCGAAGCGATGAAGCGGGATTCCAGCCTGGATGTGGTGGAGCTGCGGGTGGATGGCGGCGCCAGTGCGAATAATTTCCTGATGCAGTTCCAGGCGGATCTGCTGCAGGCAGACATTGTGCGGCCCTGCTGCATTGAAACAACGGCACTGGGAGCCGCATACCTGGCGGGCTTGGCAGTAGGCTACTGGGAGAGCCTGGAGGAGGTCTGCGCTAACGGGAAGATCGAGCGCCGCTTTACCGGTCAGATGCCCCCAGAACAGCGCCAGCAGCTGCTGCGTGGCTGGAAACGTGCCGTGGCCGCCGCTGTGGCCTGGGCAAAGGCGTAAGAGGGGATAGGGCTTCTTCCGGCGTTGCCGCTCTTTGAGTGGGTTTTCAAAATCAATGCCGGAGAAAAATCAAAAAAGCATTCGTGCTGTAGGCATACCGATTGACTTTAAGTGCGGCGACATTTGTATGTTTTGCAAAGCCGTGAAGAAAAGGGAAAACGGTATGTGAAACCGTCTGGGTTATTTGGATATAGTAAAAACCCCCTTCTCATGTGATCTTACACAGGAAGGGGGTTCATTATTCGCGACTGCTGTTTTATGGATTGTTTTTGCATAAATATATTTGGCGTAGGGATTGATTTTAATGAGAGACACTATGGAAAAGTGTTGAATAATATTAGTCATAGGTGTCGCCGATGATTTGAGAAGGATCACTACTGTTTAGCAAGTAGGAAAAGGAGCCAAGTTGATCACAGAAGTTTAGCTGTAGTTGCTTCCAATTAGAGGGGACAATTGTTTGGACCAAAATAGTCCCGCTTTCTTTTGGAGAAAATTGATTGGTGATATTTGTAACGACAGTAGCGATATCAGGATCAAGACACTTATCCGCATAAGAGGTCGACTTCGCAATAGTTCCAGAATACTTGCAAGAAAATCCGCTTTTTAAGGAAAATGCATCCTCCACACTTTGATCAAGAGCGGATTGATATTCATTACGAGTAGAGCAAGGAGTCCATGTGGTGTTTTCTGAATGATTTTTTACAAATAAATACATCGAAATGATTTTTTGATTTTGATAATTGGAATACGCGGGAGTGTTAGGCACATCTTTTTGATTCCAAAGTGAAAAGATGATTTGAATTCCATTAAAATTGACAGAATCTCCAAATAAGTGTGTGCCGGATGAAGGTGACTTAGAGCTGTTGGCACAACCGGTTATTAATATAGAACCTACAGCGATAGCAGAAGTTTCGAGAAGGCGGATGAACTCTTTTCGTGTGATTTTTTTCATGATTGTATCCTCCAAAGGGTTCGAAAAATAATAGAAATAAATGGGCGAATTGGAGTTACAAAAATCCACCGTGAACTATCCAAAGAACAATTCTCGCGATTGCCTTTATGAATGTCACTCCCATCACAACGTAGCCCAGTAGTACACATAAAAGGAGTTTTTTTATAGTTCCTTCTGACGAGTTTAGAGATTGCCGAGTTTCCTCAGAAAAACGGCTTCCAAATGTACCGGTTCCTTGGCTGATTTCTTTCCAGCCCTTACAGATACCAAAAATCCATAATGCCAAAATAATAATAGTTCCACCGTTCATGATGATAGTTCTCCTGCACTTGCTTGTGAATTGGCGTAAAATGTTGTCTTTGTTATGATAATAATAGTTTCTATGCTTGGGCGGTCATGATGTTTCTTTTATTTGCGGAACACTTTTTGGATACTGCTAAGTTTCATCAATGAATTCAAATCGACATTGGTAGTTATAGGGATTATTAGTTGCTTTATATTGGGACAATCGGAAAATGCGTCATTACTAAGTTCCTCTAGAGAATATGGAAGGTCAATTGAAGTAAGAGATGTACATAAATAAAATGCAGAATCTTCAATCTCTAAAAGGCTCTGAGGAAGGAGGATGCTTTTAAGGCTATAGCACTTGCCAAAAGCACAGCTTCCAATGGTCGTTACACCTTCTGGAATTTGGATGGACATTAGATTTGAACAACCTAAAAATGCTTGAGAAGGAATTGACCGGATGCTTCCGGAAAAGTTGATCTCAGTCAGATTTTTCAAATCATGAAAAATAGCGATTCCAATATCTGTTATGTCTTTTCCGATGGTGATTTTTTGGATTTTGTCAGCTTGAGATTTCCACGTGGGACATCTATAGTAGTCTTTTTCAGAGTAAATATTATAGTTCCACGTTTCTCCATGACCTTCTAAAATTAGATGATGGTTGTTTATTAAACACCAAGTAACAGAGTTGCCACATTTTCCAGACAGTGCGTGAGGCTCTGGGGAAATTTTTTGTTCCGCAGGAGTGGAATTTTCAAGCATGGCATCATAATCGAACTCGAAAAAATTATTCGGCTCTGCATCCAAAAGATGTTCTTTGGTGAGATCAATAGAGTCGTTTTCTATAGAGGTTTCTTTTCCGGAAACAAAAAGGCAAAAGATAAGACCTATTATCACAACTAAAACAAAAAGAATACTCATCAGTTCCACCATTTGTTCTTAAAGGTTATAGCACATGAAAATTGACAGGATTGATTTTTAAGATTCCCCTTTTGATTACAACAGAATAAAATTTGAATTGTGTTGTTTGACTATGCACGATACCAAGTCCGAACCACAATACTGGTATTTGGTAGGTACGGAAAAGAGTTTCTGCAAATAGCAGATCGTTTTCAGAAAGAGTAGTTTTGTTTACTATGTGTGAGTGGATCAGTCCACAAAAGCAAATTCGATGATTAGCCCAGTATCGGATTGTTTCTGTTGCATTAAAAGGGTCAGGCTGATAAAAATACCTGCCCGATTGAATCGATGGAAGTTGTTTACAGTGATCCAAAAAATTCAATCGAGCAGAACTTCCTAATAAAAAACCTTGTTCTTCCCTACAGGAGCAGAACTGCTGTTCAATTTCTAGAAGAAGTGAATTGGAAATGAAAAGCATTAGTATTTGAAATTGGGGCAAGCAGGAGTGGAGGGCTTCAGCCAACGACCGTAGTAATCACAGCGTCGTGTTCCATCGTTATAGAAATCATTGTCCATTTCCATATGACTACAATTGGCACAGCGTTCTGCACAACATACTCCTGCTGGAAAATCTACTTGTTTCAACGAATCGAAGGCGTTTTCGAAGCTTTTTTGTTTCATATAAAACCATCCTTTCCTCAATAGCAACTAAAAGAGAGTGAAATTCAACTTATAAGTTGGCAATTCATATTATAACTATCAAAAATTCGTATGTCAAGCGGATTATTCCGTTTTTAGATGGTTTTATTAGTTGCGAAATTCAGTACCATAAGATAAAGAGGTGAGGGAATGGAGCCGGACTACAAAAAAATCGGGAAGAGAATCGCTAGAAGAAGAAAAGAATTAGGACTTCGCCAAGCAGAAGTATGCGAGCGGGTTGGAATCAACGACAAATACTTGTCCTGTATAGAACGGGCGACATCCATCCCATCGTTGGAAGTAATCATGAAATTGGCAATCGTTTTAGATACAACACCGGATGAGTTCCTTGTAGGAGGACTTCGGTATGAAGAAAGAGATTGGAAGGAAGTTGCAGAATTGATGCGAAATATGAATTCAGCACAGTTGGATTTGGCCAAAAGTTTTCTAGAATGGCTCTCTAATCATAAATTGTGACTAGGACATAGTTGCCTGGGATGATATTAGAGGTAAACAATTGTAGCGGATTCTCAGCCGATAACTAAAATATGGCAAACAAAAAGCGCCTGGACCTTTCGTTGCAGAAAAGTCCAGGCGCTTATTTGTATGGGGAAAAGAAAGATCAGTACAGCTTTGCACCGGCGGGGATGTGGTCATCCACCATCAGGCAGTGGAGCTTCTCCACGCCCAGCTCGTGGTGCACAGCGCTGATGATCATGCCGCAGGAGTCGATTCCCATCATCTTGCGGGGAGGCAGGTTGGTAATGGCGATCAGGGTCTTGCCCACCAGCTGCTCCGGCTCATAGGTCTCATGGATGCCGCTCAGGATCACACGGTCAGTGCCGGTGCCGTCGTCCAGCACGAACTTCAGCAGCTTTTTGCTCTTGGGCACTGCGGTGCACTCCTTGACCTTCACAGCACGGAAATCGGACTGGGAGAAGGTCTCAAAGGTCACCTGATCGGCAAACAGCGGCTCGATCTCTACATTGGAGAAATCAATGGGCTCAGCGGGAGCGGCAGGTGCCTGGGTCGGGGTCTCGGTCAGTGCCGGGGCGGCGGACTCCAGGGCAGCGTCCAGAGCGGGAGCCTGGGCTTCCTCCTTTTTGGGGGCGTCCAGGGGCTTCATCGTGGGGAACAGCAGCACATCCCGGATGGAGGCGCTGTCGGTGAGCAGCATCACCAGGCGATCCACGCCAAAGCCCAGACCGCCCGTGGGGGGCAGGCCGTACTCCAGAGCGTTGATGTAGTCGTAATCCACCTGTGCCTTGCAGCCCGGCTCCAGAGCCTTGCGCTCGGCCACCTGGCGCTCAAAGCGGCCCTTCTGGTCGATGGGGTCATTCAGCTCGCTGAACGCATTGCCGTACTCGGTGCAGTCGATGAAATACTCAAACCGCTCGGTAAAGGCCGGCTCGTCCGGCTTGCGCTTGGCCAGGGGGCTGATCTCCACCGGGTAGTCATAGATAAAGGTGGGCTGGATCAGCTTATCCTCAACAAAGGCATCGAAGAACTCTGCCAGGATCGCACCCTTGGTGGGCACTTCCGGCAGATCCACCTTATGCTCCTTGGCGCAGGCAATGGCATCGGCATCGGTCTTCCAGTCGTAGTAGTCCACGCCGGAATACTTCTTCACGGCCTCCACCATGGTCAGGCGCTCCCAGTGGCTCATATCGATCTGCTTGCCCTGATACGGGATCACCAGGCTGCCGCAGATCTTCAGGGCCAGGCGCTTATACAGCTCCTCCACCAGATCCATCATGCCATGGAAATCCGTAAAGGCCTGATACAGCTCAATGGTGGTGAACTCCGGGTTGTGCTTGGGGTCCATGCCCTCGTTGCGGAAGATGCGGCCCACCTCGTACACGCGGTCCATGCCGCCCACGATCAGGCGCTTGAGGTACAGCTCGGTCTCGATGCGCAGCACCATGTCCATGTTCAGGGTGTTGTGGTGAGTGTAGAAGGGGCGTGCAGAAGCGCCGATCTCGAACGGGGTCAGGATGGGGGTGTCTACCTCCAAAAATCCCTTCTCGTCCAGGTAAGCGCGGATCTCCTTCAGGATGCGGCTGCGCTTGACAAAGGTATCCTTGACCTCGGGGTTTGCGATCAGGTCCACATAGCGCTGACGGTAGCGGGTCTCGGTATCGGTCAGGCCGTGGAACTTCTCCGGCAGCGGACGCAGGCTCTTGGCCAGCAGGGTGATCTCCTCCGCACGAACACTCAGCTCGCCGGTCTTGGTGCGGAACACCTCACCCTTTACGCCAATGATATCGCCCAGGTCCAGCTTTTTGAAGGAAGCGTATGCTTCCTCGCCCAGGTCGTCCCGGCGGACGTAGAGCTGGATATCCCCCTTATCATCCCGCAGGTGGGCAAAGCTGGCCTTGCCCATCACCCGCTTGGACATCATACGGCCAGCCAGGCAGACGATGCGGCCGGCATCGGTCTCATTGGGCAGGTCGGCATACTCAGACTTCAGGTCAGCAGAGTAAGCGTCCTGGGGGTACTTGGTCAGGGTAAACGGGTCGGCCCCGGCAGCGCACAGATCCGCCAGCTTCTGGCGGCGCACCTGCACCTGCTGGCTCTCGGTCAGGCCCGCGGCAGGGTTCTTCTTTTGTTCTTCCATTTCTTCCTCCCCTTTATATGCAGCGCTTAGTTGGAAGCGTGGGTGATGCTCAGCACCTTGTAAATGACGGTGTGTCCAGAGGGCAGCAGCACCTCGGCGGTAGCGCCCACAGCCTTGCCCATCAGAGCGTGGCCCACAGGGCTCTCATCGCTGATCTTGCCCTTCAGGGGATCGGCCTCGGTGCGGCCCACGATATCGTAGTCCTCTGCCTCGTCCTCGCCCTCCATCTGGATGGTGACATGGGTGCCGATGGAGACACTATCCACGCTCAGCTCGCTCTCGTCGATGACGACCGCATTCTTGATCATCTGCTCCAGCTCGGTGATGCGGTTCTCCACCAGGCCCTGGGTGTTTTTTGCCTCGTCGTACTCGCTGTTCTCGGACAGGTCGCCGTGGCTGCGGGCTTCCTTGATCTCCTCAGCCAGCTCCTTGCGGCGGACTGTCTTGAGGTATTCCAGTTCTTCCTGCATAGCCTTGAGGCCGGCGGCGGACATCTTGATTTCTTGTGCCATAGAGTGGGTCTCTCCTTGTTTATTTGTTGGGTGCAGCCGCAAGGCGGCGCACGAATGCCATTTTGACTTTCTTATTATAATAGCAAGCCAGGGCAATGTCAACAAAAACAACCGTATAGCGGCGCAAAAGGGAGGGGGGATGCCCTTGGCAGCGGGAGCAGGACGGAAACTGCCCCTGTGTGTATAGGCTGTCCGGGAAGAGGATGCAAAAATACCCGGCGGGCACGCATCCTTTTTCTCCGATGGAGTTGGAATAAAAACCAAGCGGAGCCGTCATTTTGCCACTTGACCTTGCCAGCGGAGAGCGGTATAATGGGAACACAAATGCGTATATTTATGCAAATAATGTGGATATATAGGGGGAATATGCAAATGGAACTGAAAAACCGCAGCTTTTTGAAGCTTTTGGACTATACCCCGGCGGAGATCGGGGCGCTGCTGGAACTGGCGGCAGACCTCAAGGCCAAGAAAAAGGCCGGCATCGCACATGACGGGCTGCGCGGCAAAAACATTGCCCTGATTTTTGAAAAGACCTCTACCCGCACCCGGTGCAGCTTTGAGGTGGCAGCGCATGACCTGGGGATGCAGGTCACCTATCTGGACCCTTCCGGCAGTCAGATCGGCAAAAAGGAGTCCATTGCGGATACTGCCCGGGTGTTGGGCCGGATGTTTGACGGCATCGAGTACCGGGGCTATGGGCAGGAGATCGTAGAGCAGCTGGCACAGTACGCCGGGGTCCCGGTGTGGAACGGCCTGACCAACGAGTATCACCCCACCCAGATCCTGGCGGACTTTTTGACCATTCAGGAGCATTTTGGCCGCTTGCAGGGCATCCGGCTGGTGTATTTTGGGGATGCCCGCTACAATATGGGCAACAGCCTGATGGTGGGCTGTGCCAAGATGGGACTGCACTTTACCGCCTGTGCTCCCAAAGAGTACCAGCCGGACCCGGCTCTGGTGGCCCAGTGCCAGGCCATCGCTGCCCAGACCGGGGCCACCCTGACCTTTGAGACCGACCCCCAAAAAGCGGCCCAGGGTGCCGATGTGCTGTACACCGATGTGTGGGTCTCTATGGGCGAGCCGGTGGAGGTGTGGGCCCAGCGCATCCAGGACCTGGCGCCGTACCAGATCGATCAGACCCTGATGGAGCTTGCCGGGCCGCAGGCGGTGTTCATGCACTGCCTGCCCGCTTACCACGACCATAAGACCCAGGTAGGCCGGGAGATGGGCGAGCGCTTTGGCCGGGAAGCCATGGAGGTGACCGACCAGGTGTTTGAGGGGCCTCAGAGCATCGTGTTCGACGAAGCAGAAAACCGGATGCATACCATCAAAGCTGTAATGGCGGCGACGTTGGGCTATACCGGCTGAAAAGATAACAAGAGCCGCAGCAGTGCAGACTGCTGCGGCTCTTGACCATTTTATTTATGGGCCTGCCCTTTCCGGCAGGGGTTTTTAGGGGCTGCAGGCGCTCAGTCCGCCAGCAAACCGGCATCGGCCAGGCGGCGGCGCAGCACCGGACCCAGCACACAGGAGACACCCATCTTGGCCAGGTCAAACAGGATAAAGGGGTAGACGCATACCGCCAGTGCGTGGCCCAGGGTGCAGCCCATTTGGGCAATGAACCACAGAGTACCGAAGCCGTAGCACACCGCCGTGCCCAGCACCAGGCCCAGCCAGCCCCGGAAGGGGTGGTAGCCGGTGCGCTCCAGCACCAATCCGGCGATCAGGGCCATGGGCACAAACCCTGCCAGATAGCCGCCCGTAGGCCCGGCCAGCTTAGCCAGTCCGCCGGCATAACCGGAGAATACCGGCAGCCCCACAGCGCCCAGCGCCAGGTAAACGGCCACGCTGACCGCACTCCACTTGGGCCCCAGCAGCCAGACGGCCAGAGCCACTGCAAAGTTGGTCAGAGAGATGGGCACCGCCCCAATGGGCAGCGACAAAGGCCCCAGCACGCACATTACAGCGGCCATCAATGCCGCCAGGGTCATGCGGTGGGTGTTCTGCTTAGAAAGATCCTTCATAATACATTCCTCCTGCGGGGTCGGCGTCCCAGCCTGCCCGGGGCGTGCCCCGGACTATTATAATCCCGGCGCAGGTGATCCGTCAACAAAAGAGGGGCAAATAGAAGCCGTTCCTGCCGGAAAAGGTTACAGTGCGGTTTCTGCGGTGCGCACCAGGTATTCCATGGCCTGGATCGGCCACTGCCCGGCGGCGGTCTCACCGGTCAGCATCAGGCTGGCTGCGCCGTCCAGGACCGCATTGTATACGTCCGATACCTCTGCCCGGGTGGGAACAGCACTGTGCTGCATGCTGTCCAGCAGCTGGGTCACCACCATAAAAGGCACCCCTGCGCTGCGGCAGATCTGGGTCAGCTGCTTTTGACAGGCGGGCAGCTCCCACAAAGGCATTGCGTTGCCCAGGTCGCCCCGTGCAATAACGATCTCATCCGCCAGGTCCAGAAACTGGGGCAGCGCCTGGACGCCCTCCAGGTTTTCGATCTTGGCAAAGACCCGGATCTCCGGCGCGCCTGCTTCAGCCAGAGCCTGGCGCAGGGTGCGCAGATCCTCGGCGCCCCGCACAAAGGGCAGCATGACCCCGGTCACCCCGCATTGCCGGGCAGCCCGAAGGTTTACCAGGTCTTCTGCGGTAAGGGTAGGGCAGTGGATGTCGGCCCCTGGTGCGGCGATGCTTTTGCGGCTTTGCAGGATGCCGCCCCGCAGCACCGTACAATCCAGCCCGGCGGGGTCCACTGCTTCTACCCGGAGCAGCAGCCGCCCATCGTCCAGCAGCAGCTCCTGTCCAGGCGCAAGCGCGGAGAACAAAGCATCGGGACAGGGCACGCCCCCTGCCCCCAGACGAAGGGCAGCGCCTTCTTCCAGCTGCATCGGCTGTGCCAGCTGCCCAATGCGCAGCTCCGGCCCTTGCAGGTCGATCAGGATCTGGTGGATGCCGGCGGCATGGGCTAAGTCCAGCCAGGTTTTGTGCTCTGCCAAAGACCCGTGGGACAGGTTGAACCGCAGACCGGTCATCCCTGCTTCAACCATTTGACGCAGGGTCAGTTCATCCGCACAGGCGGGGCCGATGGTGCCATAAAACTCCAAAATGATCACCTTTCCGTTTCTGCCAGGCCCAGTCCTGGGGGATGGGCGGCGTTTTCTCCAGTGTATCATACCGGCAGCGATTTTTCCAGGCGGCGGGACAACAAGAAAAAACCGCTTGTCTTTAGACAAGCGGTTTTGGTGGTTGCGGGGGCCGGATTTGAACCAACGACCTTCGGGTTATGAGCCCGACGAGCTACCAGACTGCTCCACCCCGCGATATTTGGTTTTGTGCGTTCAGCACTGTTTGCTGACTGCTCAAGTATAATACCATACAACCGGGGATGTGTCAAGCCTTTTTTGAAAAAAGTTTTAGAAAATAAAAACTGGGCCCATTTGCTGCGGGAAAGGGCGCAAAAAAGCGGCTGGCAGATCAGCCAGCCGCAGGAGATGCGGGGTCCAGGTCCGTGCCCAGGGTCGGGCAGGGTGCTCAGCGCTTTCTGCGCAGGCGGCGCAAGAACAGCACGACAGCCAGCACCACGGCGGCCAGCAGCACCACAGGCCAGGCCATGACCAGCCAGACCACCAGCTGCTGCGCACCGGCTACAAAGCCCTGCCAGCCTTCCGAGAAGGCGGCGCCCAGGCGCTGGATAAAGTTTTCAGCCGTGGGGGAGTAGGTCTGCACCTCGTTCAAAGACAGGTACACGGTGCAGCACTGGATCTGATCCTCATACCAGTTCATCTGGCTCTGCCAGCTTTCCAGCTGGTACTGCACCTCGTTCAGGCTGGATTCGATCTCCAGCAGGTCGGCCAGCGTATCGGCCTGGGCTTGCAGCTGCAGCAGGCGCTCCCGCTGGGCCTGCAGGTTGGCCAGGCGGGCTTCCAGATCCATGTACTGTGTGGTGATGTCCTCAGCCTGCTGGCTTTGGTTCACCAGGTTGCCGGTCTGTGCCGCAGCCTGCAAAAAGCTCTCGTAGTTTTCCTGCGGCACCCGCAGGGTCAAGGACAGGCAGCGCTGATCCTCCGGCCCGGAGCCTGCATATTCCTCGCTGGATTCCAGATAGCCGCCAGCGGTTGCCAGGGCCTGGTCCAGCTGTGCCCGGGCGTCGTCGTAATCCTTGCTTTCCAGGGTAAGGCGGGCGGTGTAGATGATCTTGGCCCCAGCCTGGGCGGCTTCCTGGCCGCCGGTGCGGGCCTGCGGTTCCAGCGCACGGTCCGCCGCAATTTCCGGCAGGGCGTTTTCCATATCCATCTGGTAGCTGGCCATCTGGGGGACAGCATTCCGGGCGGACATCACAGCGGCGGTGCTGTTAGCCGAGCCGGCCCGCATCCCGATGCCCAGGGTAGAAAAACCGATCGCGCCGCAGCAGAGAAAGCCCACCCCAAAGCAGGCCGCAATGCCCAGCACCCGTTTGAGCGGAAAATACACCGCCTTTTTGCGGGCAGGTGCCGCTGGGGCGGGGGCCTGTGCGGTCTGCATCGCCAGCAGCCGGGCCTTCAGCTCCTCGGAGGCGTGGAGATCATCCACCTCTGCCTTGTATTCATACCATTTCATCCTCGATCTCCTCCTTCAGCATCGTATGTAGCTGTGTCCGTGCCCGGCGCATCCAGCTCAGCACTGTATTGGTGGGCGCACCCAGCATCCGGCCGATCTCCGCCGCTGTATATCCTTCATAATAATGGAGGTAAATAGCGTTGCGGTAATTTTCCGGCAGAGCCCGCACCGCATCCAGCACGCTGCCGTCCGCCGCTTCCGGCGCAGGCAGGTTCTCGTCCAGCTCGGTGTCCTTTTGGCGGGCGGCACGGGTGATGTCCCGGCAGCGGTTGATGGCGACCCGCAGCAGCCAGGCTTTCAGGTGCTCCTCGCTTTCAAAGTGCCCGGTGTAGTTCAGCAGCTTTTCAAATACATCTTGGGTCACGTCCTCGGCATCGGCCGCACAGCTGCAGTTGTGCATGGCTGCGCGGTACACCGCATCGCTGTAACGCTGTACGGCCAGCGTAAAAACCTCATCTCGCTTGAGTTGCCCCATAGCTGTCACACTCCCTTGGTCGTCTATTGCAGCAGATCCGGTCGGACACCCCGGCAGGGGATGCTCCGCGGCATTGCCTGGGACGGGCTGGGATGATCTGGGACAAGGGGCTGGCCCTGCGCGCCGCCGGGTGGCTGCGCACCGGTCCAGCGGGCTCCTTTCATCTTGTATACGTCCGGCCCGCCGTGATGATTGCATCAGGATCGAAGATTTTTTTGTACCAGAGGCAGCTTTCCCCGCCGCCGGTGCGGTTAGTATAACATGGACACGCAGAAAATAAAAGAGGGATTTGTTCCGAATTTGGTCGGATGCCCAGACAGGCAAAGCTTTACAGGAGCAGGAGATTTTTGGATGGTCCCGGCCCGGCCCCGCCGTTTATCCGGCAGAAAAGTGACTGCCCCGGCAGCCGCAGCGGCCGCAGCAAAAATGCGGGAGGGCGCACTTTTGCACAGCGGGGGTACAAATTGCACAAAAGCCCGGCGGGAAGTTTGGCGGGTGCGAGGGTGTTTTTTTCATGAAAAACATTTGAAAATTCTCTGAGGTGTGGTATTATCTTTGTAAAATATGCCACAAAGGCAGAGAGAAAGCTCTGCTGGGCGGAAATGAGGGAAAAACCGATATGAAATACGCAAGCAACAATATCCGTAATATCTTGATTGCAGGCCATGCCGGCAGCGGCAAAACGACGCTGACGGAAGCATTGGTCTATTTTTCGGGCGCTGCAGAGCGTATGGGCCGGGTCGAAGACGGCAGCACGGTGTCGGACTTTGACCCCGAGGAGGCCAAGCGCAAGGCCAGCCTGTCGGCATCCGTTGTGCCGGTGGAGTACGATGGCATCAAGTACAACCTCATTGATGCGCCGGGCCTGTTTGACTTTGAGGCCGGTGAGTACGAGGGCATCCGTGCGGCAGAAAGCGTGCTGGTCTGCGTTTCTGGGCGCAGCGGCGTGACCGTAGGCGCGGAGAAGGCGTTCCAGCTGGCACGGAAAAACGGCAAGGCTGCCATGGTGTTCGTGACCAAGTGCGATCTGGAGAATGCCAACTACTTCAAGATCCTGGAGGATATGAAGATCAAGTTTGGCTCCACCGTCTGCCCCTGTGTCGTGCCCGCTAAGCTGGACGATGGCACCCCGGTGTATATCAACCTCTTCAGCCAGAAAGCCTTTAAGTATGAGGGCGGCAAGCAGGTGCAGATCGACCTGCCGGATATCGGCCACCGTTTCCAGGGCCTGATCGAGGCCATGAGCGAGGCCATCGCAGAGACCGACGATGAGCTGATGGAGAAGTTCTTCGGCGGCGAGCCGTTTACCACGGAAGAGATCGTGGAAGGCATGCGCAAGGGCGTCAAGGACGGCCTGATCACCCCCGTATTCTGCGGCAGCGCCGTCAACCAGCAGGCGCTGGATATGCTGCTGTACAATATGCGCAAGCTGCTGCCCAGCCCGGAGCATGATGCCAGCGTCCTGGCACAGGATGCCGCCGGCGAGCCGGTGGAGCTGCACTGCAATGAGACAGAGCCTACCGCAGCCTACGTCTTTAAGACGGTGGCGGATCCCTTTGTGGGCAAGCTGAGCTATCTGCGTGTCATCAGCGGCAAGGTGGGCGCAGGCTGCGCACTGGTCAACGCCCGCACCGGCGACACCGAAAAGATCGCAAAGCCCCTGACCGTCTGCGGCAAAAAGCAGGCAGAGACCGAGAGCATCGGCGCAGGCGATATCGGCGCTGTGGCAAAGCTGATCTCGGCCCGCACCGGCGATACCCTGTGCGACGCTGCCCGTGTGGTCAAGCTGCCTGCACCGGCCTTCCCTCTGCCCAGCCTGTGGATGGCGGTCACCGTTTCCAAGAAGGGCGACGAGGGCAAGATCTCCAGCGCACTGGCCCGCCTGATGGAGGAAGACCCCACCCTCAGCTACCAGAACAACGCCGAGACCCATCAGCAGCTGATCGGCGGCCTGGGCGAGCAGCATCTGGACGTGGTCAAGGCCAAGCTGAAGAACAAGTTTGGCGTGGAGATCGGCCTGGAGGCACCCCGCATCGCCTACCGTGAGTCCATCCGCAAGCCCTGTCAGAAGCAGGGCCGTCATAAAAAGCAGACCGGCGGTCATGGTCAGTTTGGTGACGTCATCATCAACTTTGAGCCCTGCGACAGCGAGCAGGTGGTCTTTGAGGAAAAGGTGTTCGGCGGCAGCGTGCCCAAGAACTTCTTCCCCGCTGTGGAAAAGGGCGTGCGTCTGGCCGCTGAAAAGGGCGTGCTGGCCGGATACCCGGTGGTGGGCCTGAAAGCCACCCTGCTGGACGGCAGCTACCACCCGGTGGACAGCTCGGAAATGGCCTTTATCATGGCTGCAAAGCTGGCCTATAAGGCGGCTATGCCGGAGGCTGGCCCCGTTCTGCTGGAGCCTGTCCACACCGTCAAGGTCCATGTGCCCAACGACAACACCGGCGACATCATGGGCGATATGACCAAGCGCCGCGGCCGTGTGCTGGGCATGGAGCCGGATGAGGACGGTATGCAGACCATCCTGGCCGAGGCACCTCTGGCCGAGCTGTCCAACTTTACCACCTTCCTGCGGCAGACCACCCAGGGCCGGGGCTGGTTCAGCACCGAGTTTGCCCGCTATGAGATCCTGCCGGAGTCTCTGGTGGCTGCTGTGGTGGAGCAGGCCAAGAAGCTGGGCAACCTGGACGAGAGCAGCGACGACTGACCTTTTTAGCCGCAGCTGATGCGCCTGCCGGCGCATGATATCCCAGACATCTCCGCAAAGCCCTGTCGGCAATTCCCTCTGCCGGCGGGGCTTTTTTTGGGCGCAGCGCCCCGCTGAAACAGCTGTATTCGTTTGCAGCAAAACAGCCCTCTGTCAAAGACCCTTTGCAGGTCTGGACAGGGGGCTGTTTTTTGGTTTTACGGTTTTGCGGGGGTCACAGCTCCAGCTCGGTTTTCCGTCCGCTGGGGCGGTAAGGGGTCAGGCGCACGCCGGCTTTTTGGAACATGAAGCGTGCCGCGATGCTGGAGTCGGAATCGTGGTATTTGTCGCTGTAATACACCACCTCGCGGATGCCGGATTGGATAATGGCTTTGGTACATTCGTTGCAGGGAAACAGGGTGACGTAGACCCTGGCCCCTTTCAGGTTGTTGTGGGCGCTGTTGAGGATGGCGTTCAGCTCTGCATGACAGACGTACATATATTTTGTGTTCAGCGGTTCGCCCTCCCGGTCCCAGGGCATGGCGTCGTCATCGCAGCCAATGGGCATGCCGTTGTAGCCAAGAGAGAGGATCTTGTTTTCCGGGCTGACGATGCAGGCCCCGACCTGGCTGCTGGGGTCCTTGGAGCGCATCGCAGTCAGCAGTGCGATGCCCATAAAATATTCGTCCCAGTTGATATAGTCGCTGCGCTTCATCGGCAAAGACCTCCTGCGTTTTTTTCCTATTCTATCACTCGGCAGCAGGCAAAACAACCGGCGCTGCGCCGTGCGGCACAAAAAAAGCGCCCGCACCCTGTACAGGGCGGGCGCAGGAGGATCACAGCTTCTGCTGCCAGGACATCTCCCAGAATGTCAGCTCGTACCGAGAGCAGGCGGTGAAGATATCGGTCAGGTGGGCCAGCTGCGGCTCGGTGTAATGGGCGGTCAGCCGGTCCAGGGTGTCCAGCAGCACCTGGTTGCTGGCGGCATACCCCTCGGACAGATAGCCCTGCACCCATTCGCCATAGAAGGGGTCCTGCACGGATTCCGGCCGGGCGGCGACCATGCGCTGGGCGATCTGCTGGTAGCTGCAAGCGCAGGCCAGGATCGCGGTCAGAGCCTCGGCTTCGCCCTCTTCATAGGCGATGCGCAGCATATAAGATGTATAGGAGAGGCTGTCCAGAGCCCGGGGGGTCTGGTCCAGTTCCTGCTGGGTCACGTTCAGTTTGGCCAGATAGCCGCTGTGGATATCCAGCTCACCATCCATCACCGGGATGTACTGGGCAAACAGACGGGCGATCTCCAGGCTTTTTGCCTTGGCCACGCCGATGGCAAACGCTTTGGAATAATCCTGCAGATAGAGGTAGTCCTGCAGGATATAAAAGCGGAACTTCTCCTGGGGCAGGGTCCCGTTCTGGATACCCAGCACAAAGGGGTGGGTGTTGTAGGCGTCCCAGATGGGGGCCACGGCCTGCATCAGTCGCTGTGTCGTAGTCATGCTTGTGCCTCCTGTGCAAATTCTCCGTTCAGGTCAAAGTTATGTGCCATAGGGCCTGCACCCTGGCCCAGATCCAGCATGGCGGCCAGTGCGCCGCTGATATAGGCTTTGGCGCGGCGCACCGAGTTCTCCAGATCAAAGCCCTTGGCCAGGTTGGCGGCAATGGCAGAGGAGAGGGTGCAGCCGGTGCCGTGGGTGTTGGGGTTTTGGATGCGCTTTCCCTGGAACCACTGGGACTGGCCGTCGGCGTACAGCAGATCGTTGGCGTCGTTGACCCGGTGCCCGCCCTTGACCAATACGGCGCAGCCGTAGCGGCGGCCGATCAGGGCGGCGGCAGCTTCCATATCCGCCGGGGTCTGGATGGTCATGCCGGAGAGGATCTCCGCCTCCGGGATGTTGGGGGTCAGCACGGCAGCCAGGGGCAGCAGCTCCTGCTTCAGGGTCTCAATGGCTTCCGGCTCGATGAGCCGTGCACCGGAGGTAGCCACCATCACCGGGTCCACCACGATCTTCTGTGCCTGGTACTGGCGCAGACGCTGGGCAATGGCCCGGATCAGCGGAGCGCTGGATACCATGCCGATCTTAACAGCGTCCGGGCGGATGTCGGTAAAGATCATGTCCAGCTGCTGGCACAAAAACTCCGGGCTTACTTCCAGGATGCCGCTTACACCGGTGGTGTTCTGGGCGGTCAGTGCGGTGATGGCGGTCATGGCATAGACGCCGTTCATGGTCATGGTCTTCAGGTCTGCCTGGATGCCTGCGCCGCCGCTGCAATCGCTGCCGGCGATAGAGAGTGCTGTTTTCATGGAAAAACTCCTTTCGGTTTAGCCGCCAGAGCGGCAGGGTCGGCAGGGCGGCGGCGCCGCTGCACAGGATAAGGGTGCCAAAGCACCGGGTGCAGAATTTAGCCCTGGATCATCTGTTGGGACAGGGCGCGGAGATGCCGGCACTGGGCCTGGATGTCTTGGGCGCTGAAGATGGCGCTGACCAGTGCTACGCCGTCTGCGCCGCAGCCGGCCAGCTGCAGCAGATTGTCGGCCTGGATGCCGCCAATGGCGACCACCGGCAGATCCACAGCCTGGCAGATCTCCCGCAGGGTCTGGTGGGGCAGGGGACGGGCATCCGCCTTGGTGGAGGTGGCAAACATGGCCCCTACGCCCAGGTAGTCCGCACCGTCTGCAGCGGCCTGCAAAGCCTCCTGCACCGAGTGGGCCGAAACGCCCACCAGCAGCTTGTCCCCGGCGATGCGCCGCACCTGCCGGGCGCTGAGGTCCTGCTGCCCCACATGGACTCCGTCTGCACCGCAGGCCAGGGCAAGCTCGACATCATCGTTGATGATAAAGGGCACCCCGTACTGTCGGCAGAGCTGGGCCATCTGCCGGGCTTCCTCCAACAGCAGGCGGGGGTCGGCGTGCTTTTCCCGCAGCTGGACACAGGTGACCCCGCCTTTCAGGGCCTGTTCCACCTGCCACAGCAGCGTATGCTCCCCCGTCCAGGCCCGGCTGGTCACGGCATAGAGCAGCATATGGTTCTTATTGCATTTCATACTTTGCACCTGCTTCCAATTCTTCGGGTGTTAGGTGATAGATCGTATCGATGATGGCAGTGCGGTAGCTGGCGTTGCCCTGGCCGGGCAGAAGGCGCTGTGCCGCCAGTTCCCCCGCCAGCCCCATGGTGCACAGTGCCGCCACTGTGGCCCAAGACGCCTGTTGGGGGGACGCTGCCAGAAAGGCCCCGGTCAGGGCCGAGAGCTGACAGCCTGTGCCGGTGACCCGGGCCATCATGGGGTGGCCGTTGCGCACGACCCAGCTGTTTTGTCCGTCGGTCACAAGGTCGGCGGCTCCGGTCAGCGCCACGACCGCCCCGGTGCGCCGGGCCAGGCTTTGGGCCAGGGCCTCGGTCTGGGGCAGAGTGCAGGCGGTGAGCTGGTCCTGCGGGGCGGCATCCACTCCGTGGGCAAGGCCGCTGCCCCGGGCCAGGACCTTGATCTCGGAGCTGTTGCCCCGGATGGCGGTGAACCGCACCTGTTCCAGCAGCTGTGCGGCGGCACGGGCCCGAAAAGCCGAGGCGCCCACCCCCACAGGGTCCAGCAGCACCGGCAGCCCCAGGGCGTTGGCCTGCCGCCCGGACGCCAGCATGGCGGGCAGGGTCTGGCTGTGCAGTGTGCCCAGGTTCAGCACCAGCGCATCCGCATGGGCGGTGATCTCCGCCGCTTCCTCCGGGTCGTCTGCCATGATGGGGGAGGCCCCGCAGGCCAGCAGCAGGTTGGCGCAATCGTTTGCGGTGATGTAGTTGGTGATGCAGTGGACCAGCGGCTGGCGCTGCCGCACCTGCGTCAAGAAGTTTGTCAGCATGGTGTCAGTCCCCTTTTTGTCAGCGGCGGTCCATCATCTGCTGCAGAACATGCGACCGCTTCAAACCATACAGGACCACCGCCGAGATGATGGCGCCCCCCGCCGTGGAGACCAGGAAGGGGAAGATATAGGCGTAAAACGCAACGCTGGCAGCGCTTTGCCCCATCAGGAAGATGGCCACAGGGTAAGCGCACAGCCCGCCCAGCACCGAAGTGCCGAACACTTCGCCCAGCAGGGCGGCCGACAGGCTGTGGGTGCGGCGGTAGGCCAGCCCGCACAGCAGCGCACCGCACATCCCGCCGGGGAAAGCCAGCAGGCTGCCCAGACCCAGCAGGTTGCGCAGCAGCGCAGCCGTAAAGGCCACCCCTACGCTGTACCCAGGCCCCAGCAGCACGCCGCACAGCACATTGACCATGTGCTGCACCGGGGCGCATTTGCTGCCAAATACCGGGAAGGAGAACAGGCTCCCCACCACGGCCAGGGCACAGAATACCCCGGCCAGAGCCAGCTTCTGGGTGCGATCGTTTTTCATAAGAGGTTCCTCCTTTTGGAACGGCCGCGAGACACTGCTGCGCAGCGCTCCCGGCACAAAGGCAGGCCCTTGGCCCGGGGGCCAAAGGCTGCGGAAGTTCGGTCGGAGCTTGCTGGCTCCCTCTCACGCCGGAACACGGCTTCCCATCGCTGCATACTCGCGGCCCAGGGCGCTCCCCCTCAGCCGGGCCACAAAAAAACAGGAGGGTCCCCTGCGGACCCTCCTGTAAAAAATCTGGATACTGACTTCCTACGGCGGCATTATCCGCATCAGGTAAAGGGTCGAAGTTGGAGTACTTCCTCTCAGCCTGCCTATACAAGCTCCCCTGTGTTTTTAGTTGTGACGCCATCCAGTATACACGCTGCGCAGGGGAAATGCAAGACCTTTGCGTCCGCACCGGCAGAGGGAGCCGTTCCAGCCATTCCAGCCTGTGCCATACAAGCCAGAACAGTGGATAATCTGGGATATACCACGCTTTTTCGAGAAAACGGTACAAACTACCGCATTGTGTAGACATTTTGCACCCCCAAAAGCCAAAAAAAGATTGCTTTCTCGGAATAGTTCCATATACTATAAACTAAACGGACAACGTATATTGCAAATAAACCGGTAAAATTAGAACAATTTGCACAAAGAAGAAACGCAAACCATAGGAGGATCGTCCCCATGTTGGAACCCATCACCAGCGAGACCCTGGCCCATGTGCGCACGCCGGAGATGCGGGACTATGCCCGCATCTACCTGGATGTGTACCAGCAGTTTGCCCGGGACGTGGAGCAGTTCGGTCTGCCCTTTGCCCGGCAGGACCCCAACCGGACCGAAGCACAAGCGCTGCGCCGCAGCCTGCCCCAAAAAGGGGTGCAGGTGCGCAGCGGCGGAGCAAGCCTGGTGTGGCGGTGGCACTCTTCCGCCTGCGAAGCCTGCCGCAAGGGACAGGGGACCGAGACGATGCTGCTTTCCCTCCGGTGCCACCGGGATTGCTTTTTCTGCTTTAATCCCAACCAGGAGAATTACCAGCAGTTCTGCACCCAGATGCAGGATTGGCGGGGACAGCTGGACCGGCTTGCAGCCAGCGGCCAGCGGCTGACTCACCTGGCCCTTACCGGCGGAGAGCCGCTGCTGTACCCCCAGCAGGCGGTGGAGTTTTTTGCCCGGGCGCGGCAGCTGTTCCCGGATGTGCATCTGCGGCTGTACACCTCCGGAGATCTGCTCACCCGTCCGCTGGCCCAGCAGCTGCGCCAGGCCGGGCTGGATGAGATCCGTTTTTCCATCAAGCAGGAGGACGCGCCCGCCCAGCAGGAGGCGGTGCTGCAAAATCTGGAGATGGCGGTGGAGCTGATCCCGGATGTGCTGGTGGAGATGCCGGTATTCCCCGGCGGTCAGGACCAGATGCGGCAGCTTTTGCTGCGGCTGGACAAGGCCGGGGCCAAGGGCATCAATCTGCTGGAGCTGTGCTTCCCCTACAACAATGCGCCGGAGTTTGCACGCCGGGGCCTGCAGCTGCGCTGGCCGCCTTACCAGACCCTGTACAACTTCTGGTATGCAGGGGGGCTGCCGGTGGCGGGCAGCGAGCTGGAGTGCCTGCGGCTGCTGGAGTTTGCAGCAGAGCAGGATCTGCGGCTGGGGGTGCACTATTGCAGCCTGGAAAATAAAAATACCGGCCAGGTCTGGCAGCAGAACCATCAGATCCCCTGCACCGACCCCACCCTGATGCACTCGGAGAAGGATTTTTACCTCAAGGCGCTGAAGGTGTTTGGGGCCGAGGCACGGCGGGCACTGCCGCTGCTGCGGCAGGCAGGCTGCCCGGTGCAGGTGGACCCGGAACACCAGGCGGTGCAGTTCCATCCGCGGGATCTGCACCACTTGCAGGGAGACCCGGAGCTGGGGGTCTCCTATCAGATCATGGAACTGCGGGACGGGGTGCCCACAGCACGGGAGCTGCGGCTGGACCGCACCACCCTGCGCACCCTGTGTCCCGAGGATCTATAAAAACAGACAAGAAGAGAAGGAAATGAGAGAATGGAACAACAACTGACCCACTTTGATGCCAGCGGCAACGCTGTGATGGTGGATGTGTCCGGCAAGGCGGTCACCAGCCGGACGGCAGTGGCCCAGGGCAGCATCCTGGTCAACGAGGCGGTGCGCCGTGCAGTGCAGGATGGAACGGTGCAAAAAGGAGATGTGCTGGGTGTGGCCCGGGTCGCCGGGATCATGGCGGTCAAGCGCACTTCGGATCTGATCCCCATGTGCCACCCGCTGATGATCCGCAAATGCAGCGTGGATTTTACGGTGGATGAGGCCGAAAATTCGATCACCGCTGTATGCACGGTGAAATGCGAGGGGCAGACCGGCGTAGAGATGGAGGCGCTGACCGGTGTGTCGGTGGCGCTGCTGACCATCTACGATATGTGCAAGGCCATTGATAAGACTATGACCATGACCGACATCCATCTGGTGGAAAAAATGGGCGGAAAAAGCGGACATTTCATCAACCCCCGCGCAGAGAAAGGCGGGAGCTTGTGATCGACAGAGAGGGTCGATGGATCGACTATTTGCGCATCTCCATCACCGACCGATGCAACCTGCGCTGTCAGTATTGCATGCCGGAGTGCGGGGTGGAAAATATGCCCCATGACCAGATCCTGCAATACGATGAGATCTTGCGGATCGCCGGGGTCATGGCCCGGGAGCTGGGCCTTGCCAAGATCAAGGTCACCGGCGGTGAGCCGCTGGTACGCCGGGACTGCCCGGAGCTGATCCGTCAGCTCAAGGTGCTGCCCGGTATCCAGAATGTCACCCTGACCACCAATGGGGTGGAGCTGGCCCGGCAGATGCCGCAGCTGGCGCAGGCCGGGGTGGACGCCATCAATATCAGCCTGGATACCCTGGATGCGGCGGAGTTTGCCCACATCACACGGCGGGATATGCTGCCCCAGGTGCTGGAGGGCATCCGGGCGGCGCAGGCGTTCCCCCAGGTGCTGCTGAAATTGAACGTGGTGCCCATTGCGGAGCAGGACGAGACCCTGCTGGAGCTGGCGGCCTTGGCGCGGGAGTATCCGATCCATGTGCGCTTTATTGAGATGATGCCCATTGGGTTTGGCCGCAAATACCGCTCCCGCTCAGAGGCAGAGCTGGTGGAGCTGCTGGGACAGCGGTTCGGCCCCTTGACCCCCGTGGAGGGAAACTACGGCAACGGGCCGGGGCATTACTATGCGGTGCCGGGCTTTCAGGGCCGGGTGGGCTTTATCAGTGCGATCAGCCATAAATTCTGCGACAGCTGCAACCGTGTGCGGCTGACAGCGGACGGCTATCTCAAGACCTGCCTGCAGTACGAGAGCGGCTGCGACCTGCGGGAGATGCTGCGGACGGGCTGCACCGATGCACAGCTGTGCGCAGCCATCCGGGAGGCGATCCTGGCAAAGCCTGCCTGCCATCATTTTACCGAAGTCAACTGCCCGGATGCGGAGCATCGGGCGATGTCTCAGATAGGAGGATAAATTTCATGGGAAAGATCTATGCAGTTTGCACCAGTCCGGAAAAGGGTACGCTGAAAACAAACGTGGGCAAGGCGGTTTTGCAGGTGGGCCATGGCCTTGTGGGGGACGCCCATGCCGGCCCCTGGCACCGGCAGGTCAGCCTGCTGAGCAAGGAGAAGATCGATACATTCCGCGAGAAACTCTGGGTGGAGTACGGCGCTTTTGGCGAGAATCTGGTGGTGAGCGGGTTTGATTTCCGCAATCTGCCGGTGGGCTCCCGTTTTGCGGTGGGAGACGTGGTGCTGGAGATGACCCAGATCGGCAAAGAGTGCCACAACGGCTGTGCCATCCGCCAGCAGACCGGAGACTGCATCATGCCCCGGGAGGGCGTGTTTGCCCGGGTGCTGCAGGGGGGCGAGGTGCAGGTGGGAGACGAGATGACCCTGCTTCCCCCGCTGGAGAACCCGCCCCTGCGTGCCGGGATCATCACCTTGTCGGATAAGGCCAGCCGGGGCCAGCGCCAGGACGAGAGCGGCCCGCTGATCGCTCAGATGCTGACCGAGGCGGGCTATCAGGTGGAGGAGAGCCTGGTCCTGCCGGACGAAGAAAAAGCGCTGAAGACCCAGCTGATGCGCCTGGCAGATGGGCGGCAGCTGAATCTGATCCTGACCACCGGCGGCACCGGCTTCTCCCCCCGGGATATCACCCCGGAGGCTACCTGCGCTGTGGCCGACCGCAATGCCCCCGGCATCGCAGAGGCCATGCGCTTCCACAGCCTGAGCATCACCCCCCGGGCCATGCTGTCCCGCGGGGTCAGCGTGCTGCGGGGCAAGACCCTGATCGTCAACCTGCCGGGCAGCCCCAAGGCTGTGCAGGAAAGCTTGTCCTACATCCTGCCCACCCTGGAGCATGGGGTGCGCATTGCGGCAGGTCTGGCAGGCGAGTGCGCCCGCCGCTGATAAACAAAAAAGATACAACGGTTTTTGAGAGCAGGAGATATTTGGGTATGAAGGATCATGTTTTTTCCCGCCGCAGCTTTTTGGGCGGATGTGCCGGTGTCGGTGCCGGTGCTGTGCTGGCCGGGTGCGGCGCTGCTTCCAGTCCCGCTGCCAGCCCGGCGCAGAGCACGGCATCCAGCGCAGCGCCCCAGACGGTGGAGCTGACCGTGTTTGCTGCGGCTTCGCTGACCGAGACCCTCTCCGCCATTGGGGAGCAGTATACCCTGGATCACCCGGAGGTGCAGTTCCGGTTCAATTTTGACTCTTCCGGCACCCTCAAGACCCAGATCCAGGAGGGGGCGGTCTGTGACCTGTTCATCAGCGCCGGTCAGAAACAGATGAACCAGCTGGATGCTGCCGCCGAGGCCGAGAAAAACCCGGATCAGCTGGACTTCGTACAGCCCGGCAGCCGGGTGGATCTGCTGGAAAACAAGGTCACCCTGACCGTCCCGGCAGAGAACCCCAAGCAGATCCAGAGCTTTGAGCAGCTGGCGGAGCATCTGACCGCAGGGGATATCCTGTTCTGCATGGGCAACGGGGATGTTCCGGTGGGGCAGTATACCCAGAAGATCCTGTCCTACTACGGCCTGGACGAGCAGGCTCTGGCCAAAGCGGGGGTCATCACCTACGGTTCCAACGTCAAGGAGGTGACCACCCAGGTCAAGGAGGCCAGCGTGGATGCGGGCGTGGTCTACTGCACCGATGCATTCAGCGCTAAGCTCACGGTGGTGGACGAGGCTGCTGCAGAGATGTGCGGTCAGGTGGTGTACCCGGCAGCCGTGATGCGGACAGCCGCCTACCCGGAGCAGGCACAGCAGTTTTTGGACTACCTGGCTACGGAACCTGCTATGGAGGTGTTCCGCAGCGTAGGGTTCGTACCGGTGGGCTGAGATGGATTGGTACCCGCTTTTTAACAGCCTGCGCATTGCTCTGATCAGCTGCGGAGTGGTGTTTTTTGCAGGCATTTTTGCAGCCTATTATGTGGCGCGGCTGCCCCGGGCTATAAAAGGCGTGCTGGATGTGATCCTCACGCTGCCCATGGTGCTGCCCCCCACGGTGGTGGGCTACTTTTTGCTGCTGCTGTTGGGGACACGCCGTCCCCTGGGGCAGTTTTTTGGGCAGTTTGGCATCCGGCTGGTGATGAACTGGTACAGTGCCATTTTTGCTTCGATCGTGGTGGCGTTTCCGCTGATGTACCGCACCGCCCGGGGCGCATTTGAGAGCTTTGACGAGGACCTGGCGGATGCCGCCCGAACCCTGGGCCTGTCGGAAGGATATGTGTTCTGGCGTGTGCGGATGCCGGTGTGCCGCCAGGGGATCCTGGCCGGTGCAGTGCTGGCCTTTGCCCGGGCGCTGGGCGAGTACGGCGCTACCAGTATGCTGGCGGGCTACACGCCCGGCCGGACGGCCACCATTGCAACCACCGTCTATCAGCTTTGGCGTACTGATAACGAAGCGGCTGCCCTGCAATGGGTGCTGGTGGATGTGGCGATCTCGGCGGTGGTGCTGCTGGCGGTGAACCTATTGGAGAAAAAACAAAAACAGGGGAGGCAGCGCAGATGAAGCTCTGGGTGGATATTGAAAAACGCCTGCCGGGGTTTCATTTGCAGGTGCAGTTTGCCGCCGATGCCGAGGCCACCGCTTTGCTGGGAGCCTCCGGCTGCGGCAAAAGCATGACCCTGCGCTGCATTGCCGGGGTGGAGCGGCCGGATAAGGGCCGCATCTGTCTGGGGGACCGGGTGCTGTTTGACAGCGAGGCGGGCATCGACCTGCCGCCCCAGCAGCGCCGGGTAGGGCTGCTGTTCCAGAGCTATGCCCTGTTCCCCCATATGACCCTGGAGCAGAACGTGGCCTGCGGGCTGCGGCAGGACAAGACCCTTTCCAAGGCCGAGCGTGCTGCCCGCTGCGCCGCCATGATCCGGAAACTGGGGCTGTCCGGCCTGGAAAAACGCCTGCCCGGGCAGCTGTCCGGCGGGCAGCAGCAGCGGGCGGCACTGGCCCGCATCCTGGTGGGACAGCCGGAAGCGCTGCTGCTGGACGAGCCGTTCAGCGCCCTGGACAGCTTCCTGCGGGAAGAAGTGGAGGCGCAACTGGCGGCTCTGCTGGCCGAGTTTGACCGTCCTGCCCTGCTGGTGACCCATAACCGGGACGAAGCGTACCGGTTGTGCCCCGCACTGGCGGTGTTGGAAAAGGGTCGGGTGCTGCGCATCGGCCCCACCCGGCAGGTCTTTGCCGACCCCCAGACCCTGGCCGCCGCCCGGCTTACCGGGTGCAAGAACATCCTGCCCTGCGTCCGGCGTGCGGAACATACCGTGGAGCTGGCAGGCTGGGGCAGGACGCTGCGGGTGGAAAAGGCGGTGCCGGAGCACTGCCGTTTTGTGGGCGTGCGGGCGCACGATCTGCGGCGCCCATTGCCAGGGGCGGAGAACCTGGTGCCGGTGCGCCCGGGCCAGGTGAGCGAGGACCCCTTTGATTGGAACCTGGACTGTACCAGCCCGGCGGGGGTCGGGCATCTGTGGTGGAAGGTGTCCAAGGGCACCTTGATCGAGCCATGCCCGCCTTTGCCGGATATGCTGGAGATACCGGCATCTGCTATCATGCCGCTGATCGGAACTGAGGAGGATTTGCATCAATGAAATTGATCGAGACACGGCAGGCCGTGGGCCATGTGCTCTGCCATGATATGACCCAGATCATCCGGGGCGTTACCAAGGATGCCCGCTTCCGGAAGGGACACGTTGTCACCGAGGAGGATATCCCGGTGCTGCTGTCCCTGGGAAAGGATCATCTGTATGTGTGGGAACAGGACGATACCACCTACCATGAAAACGAAGCCGCCGAGATCCTGCGGGGGCTGTGCCAGAACGAAGGGATGCACCCCACCCCGGTAAAGGAAGGCAAGATCGAGCTGATCGCCGACCGGGACGGACTGTTCCGGGTGGATGTGGAGCGTCTGAACGCCGTAAACGATGTGGAGCAGATCATGGTGGCCACCCGGCACACCAATACCCCGGTCAAAGCCGGGGACAAGCTGGCCGGGACGCGGATCATCCCGCTGGTCATCAAAAAGCAGCAGCTGGAGCAGGCGGTGCAGGCCGCCGGAGATACCCCGCTGCTGGAGCTTTTGCCCTATAAGCTGCAGCGGGCTGGTCTGGTGACGACCGGCAACGAGGTGTTCTATGGCCGCATCCAGGATACCTTTACCCCAGTGGTCAAGGCAAAGCTGGCAGCCTACGGCATCCAGGTGGAGCACCACCGCATGGTGCCTGACGATATGCAGGCCATCCGGGATGCAGTGCTGGAGCTGAAGGAGCTGGGCTGTGAGATGATCGTGACCACCGGCGGCATGAGCGTGGACCCGGACGACCAGACCCCCGGCGCCATCAAGCAGACCGGGGCACGGGTGGTGAGCTACGGCGCACCGGTGCTGCCGGGGGCTATGTTCCTGCTGGCGTATTTTGAGGATGGGACCCCGGTGCTGGGCCTGCCCGGCTGCGTGATGTACGCCGCCGCCACGATCTTTGACCTGGTGCTGCCCCGGGTGGCGGCAGGCGTGGAGCTGACCCGGCGGGATATCACCCGGATGGGGGCAGGCGGCCTGTGCCTGGGCTGCCCGGTATGCACCTATCCCAACTGCGGGTTTGGAAAAGGAGTCTGACCATGCGCAAGCAGATCGAACTGGAACAGGCGGCTGAGCTGGTATGCGCCGCTCTGCATCCCATGGAGGGGGAGGAGCAGGCAGGGCTTTTGCAGTCCATGGGCCGGGTGCTGGCCCGGGATATGATCAGCCAGCAGCCCAACCCGCCCTTTGACCGTTCGCCGGTGGACGGCTATGCCTGCCGCAGTGCAGACCTGGCCCAGGCCAGCCCGGAGAGCCCTGCCCGCCTGCGGGTGGTGGCAGAGGTGGACGCCGGCGGCTGGTACGCCGGTACTGTGGCCACTGGCGAATGTGTGCGCATCATGACCGGCGGTGCGATCCCCGACGGATGCGACTGTGTTCAGTGGCAGGAAAAAACCAATTACGCCGAGGATGTGGTGGAGGTCTATGCCCCGGTGCCCCATCACGGCAACTACTGTTTTGCGGGCGAGGACTACCCTGCCGGGGCGCTGCTGCTGCCTGCCGGCACCCGCATTGGTGCGGTGGAGGTAGGCATCCTGGCGGGGATGGGCCTGGCAGAGGTGCCGGTGCGTCCCCGGCCCCGGGTGGCGCTGCTGACCACCGGCGACGAGGTCACCGCCCCGGGACAGCCTTTGGAACAGGGGCGTATCTACAATCAAAACCTCTGGCTGACGGCTGCCCGCCTCACGGAGCTGGGCGCAGAGCTGACCGTTGCCCGCCAGCTGCCGGATGATGCCGCAGCTGTGGTCCAAGCGGTGCAGGAGGCGGCTGCCGATGCAGACTTTGTACTGACCACCGGGGGCGTTTCGGTGGGTAAAAAAGATATCCTCCATGCAGTGACGGCGCAGCTGGGGGTGGATCCGGTATTCTGGAAGGTCCGCATGAAGCCGGGCAGCCCGGCGCTGTTCTGGAAGTGGAACGGCGTGCCGGTGCTGAGCCTGTCCGGCAATCCCTTTGGGGCGGCGGCTCATATCGAGCTGCTGGTGCGGCCCATGCTGGCAGCCCTGACCGGCTGCCCGGCTCTTGCGCCGGTGCGCCGCCGGGCGGTGCTGCAAAGCGCCTTTGCAAAGGCTAGCCCCAACCGGCGCTTCGTCCGGGGCGTCTGTCAGGATGGACAGGTCACCCTGCCCCAGGGGCTTCATGCTTCGGGGGTGCTTTCCAGTATGCAGGGATGCAACTGTATGCTGGACCTGCCCGCAGGCAGCCCGCCCCTGGAGCCGGGGCAGAGCGTAGATGTGGTGATGCTGTGATGAAAACGCCGGGATTGTTTGCGATCTCCGGGGTGAAGAACTCCGGCAAGACCACGTATTGTGAAAAAGTGATCCCTGCGCTGACGGCGCTGGGGCTGCAGGTGGCGGTGATCAAGCACGATGGACACGAGTTTGAAGCGGATGTGCCCGGCACCGACAGCAGCCGCTGTTTTGCGGCGGGCGCTGTGGGAACGGTGGTGTTTTCGGATACCAAGTTCTGTGCGGTGCGCCGCTGGTCTGTCCCGGATCTGGATGTGCTGACAGGTCTGTTCCCGCAAGCGGATGTGATCCTGCTGGAAGGGTTCAAGCACTGGCCCGGCCCGAAGATCGAGCTGGTGCGCCGGGGCAACAGCGCTGCACCGGTCTGCACCGGGCAGGTGCTGGCCATTGCCACCGACCTGCCGGAGCTGGACACCCATGGCCTGCCCCGCCTCTCGTTGGAGGATGGGGAGGCTGCGGCCCGGCTGATCCGGGATCATCTGGAGGGCAGGGCGGATGCGTGATGTAAGTTTTATCCTGCTGGCGGGGGGACATTCCTCCCGGATGGGGCGGGATAAGGCCCAGCTGTGCTGGCAGGGCAAGACCTTTTTGCAGCACCAGGCAGAAAAGGCCCAGGCTCTGGGCGTGGGGGAGATCCTGGTCTCGGGATACCGGGGCGGGGACTGCCCCTGGCGGGTGGTGCCGGATGTCTACCCGGAGCGGGGGCCTTTGGGCGGGCTGCACGCCTGCTTCCAGGCGGCGGCACATCCGTTGTGCCTGGTGCTCAGCGTGGATGTGCCCTTGGTGAGCGCAGAGATCCTGTCCCGGCTGGTGCAGACCCAGCGCAGCCAGGGCGGGGACGCAGTGCTGGCCTGCTGCAAAGGCAAGTGGGAACCGCTGATCGGGGTATACCGGGCAGAGCTGGCAGAGCAGATCGAGCAGCTGATCCGTCCCGGCCCGGCCCCGGTGCGGCGGCTGATCCAAAGCTGTGACGCCCGCTTTTTGCAGCTGGAACCGGCGTGCCAGCCTTTGCTGCAAAACTGCAATGACCCTGCAGCCTACGCTGCCCTGCTGGCAGGACAAAAATAAAAAAGCCCCCGCCGCAGGACGGGAGCTTTTGGGAAGATACGGTCAGAGCCGGCGGCCGGGGACCCGGGCCTGCTTTTTGCGGCAGGCAGGACAGAGATCCGGGTCGCTGCCCGGACGGATGGGGTGGCCGCAATGGCGGCACTGTGCCTGCTCGGTTACGGCCAGACAAACGGTGTTCAGGTCCGGCAGCTGCGCAATGGCTGTGCCGGAGATCGCCTTGTCCGGGCAGAGCTGGGCGCACAGCTCGCAGCCAGTACACCGGGAGGGGAACAGCTGCACCGCCACCTTGCCATCCGGCTGGGGGGTGAATTGCAGTGCCTTTTGGGGGCAGATGGCCTCACAGATGCCGCAGCCCCAGCATTTTTCGGTAAAGCGGGGCAGGATCCAGCCATGAGCGCCGGGGTGAGCCAGCATCTGCTGGTGCAGCAATCCCCGGTAGACCAGTCCCTCGCTGGGCTGCTGTTTGCTGCCTGGCAGCTGTCCGGCCAGCTTGCCCAGCCCCTTCTGACCCTGGGCCAGGGCGCTGCGCAGCAGCCCCCGGCGGGTCGTGGCACCATGCTCCGGCACAGGAGCGCCGCTGTCATCCAGCTGGATGCGGCGGCCAAACTCCTCCGCACCCCAGAAGATCAGGAGCTTTTCCAGGTTCTGCCGCAGCAGCGCCGCCGCAGCATCCTGTTCGCATTGGGCACAGGGCGCAATATCCAGGATCACCGGCCCCCGCAGGGATAAGGCGGCCAGATACTCCCAGGGCAGTGCAGCCAGACAGTGTACCGACAGATCGTTCTGCCGGGCGGCGGCATCGCAGCCCAGCCATACCGGGCCTTCGGGCTTTTTCAGCAGTGCAGCCTGCGCCTCCAGGGTATCCGGGGCAGGGGAGATGCAGCGGGTGGTGCAGGCGCTTACACATAGGCCGCAGTTGGCACAGGCGTTGAAGCGGGGCACAAAGCCCGGTTTCTGGTACAGCGCCTGGGGACAGATATCCTGGCAGGCGGTGCAGCGGCTGCGCATCTGGCGCTTGTTGTGGCAGCGGGCGGGGTCCACCGTGGGGTGGTCCTGGGCCAGCAGTGCCTTTGCGGCGGGATCAAGAAAAAAAGACATAGAAAAAACCTCCCGATCAGGGGAAAGGATGGCCAAAGATGGCACAACGAGAAACCAAAGGGGATCTGCGCATCGACCGCACCCAGAACCTGCTGCGCAGGGCAATGCTGGAGCTGCTGCGTCAGATGTCCTTTGAGGAGATCACGGTCAAGCTGCTGGCCCAGCAGGCCACCATCAACCGCAAGACCTTTTACGCCCATTACAGCGGCAAGGAGCAGCTGCTGGAGGAGATGTTCCGGGAAGCGGACGAGGCGCTGTGCGGCTGCCTGGTGTATCAAAAGCCCATGCCGGATGCCCAGCCAGACCGGGAACAGATGGAAGCGGATCTGCGCCGGTACCTGTCCACCGTGGATCAGTACCGGGAATATCTGGAGACCCTGTATACCGACAGCACTACCGCCATTGGGATGCGGGTGCTGGACGAGGTGATCCAACAGGGGCACAGCTGCCTGTTCCTCACGCCGGACAGCCGGGGGCGGCTGCCGGTGCGGCTGTGGCATGCAAAGATCGTTACCTTCTTCTTCTCCACCTGGGACTGGTGGCTGGACCAGCAGGATTACACGGTGGAGGAGGGCGCAGCACTGCTGTGCCGGTCCATGCTGGTCAGCGAAGCCGGGGTCTTTCGGTATGTGCGTGCCCGGGAAAAACGCCCGCCAGAAGAGCAGGCAGAGGATAAATAAAAAATGGATCTATCCGGGGCATGCCCAGAACGGATAGATCCATTTTTGTTTGCTCAGTTCTCTGCCAGGGTCTGGATCAGCTCAGCCAGCAGGGCCTGATCCTGCTGCAAAAATGCGGCGTTGATCTCCACCAGCCGGGGGTACAGCAGCTGCACCTTTACCTTCTGCATCCGCTGCACGAACTGGGGCACCCAGGCCAGCAGGTGGCTGCTGAGGAAGATGTTCTGCACACGCAGCTGCGCCAGCGCACCCTGCAGGTTGCCTGCCTGGAACAGCTCCAGCGCCTTCTGGCTCAGCTTGGCCATAAAGTCCAGCTCCAGGCCCAGGCTGTCGTCCGCTACATGGGGGTAGCCCTGGGGCAGGTAGCCCTGAGAGCGGTAGAAGTCCCGCACTTCCAGGGTGATGTCGGTAAACAAAAACTCCTGCTTGCCCCGGTACACAGACTCCCAGGGCGGGGCGGGCAGCTTGCCCGGCCCGATGAACAGGTGCATATATTCGTTTTCCACTGCTTCGGCTATGTCCGGGTCGGCAAGGCGCGGGGGCAGGCCCGGCAGCCATTCAGCGCCTTGGGCCAAGGCGTCCTGATCGTCGGCGGCAAACAGCCCAAGCGCCTGGGCAGTAAAGGGGGAGCACAACAGATCCAACAGCTCCTTTTGGGGCTGCTGACTGAACATCTGGTGGAACAGGCTGTACAGGTAATGCCGCCCGGCAAGCACGGCTGCAATGGATTCCAGCTGGGTTTGGGTCATGGGTGGGCCTCGCTTTCTTTTGATGCTATCATTTAACCATAAAGCCTGTGGTTTCGCAAGCTTTTGTGAAAAATATCGAACTTTCCCCCGGAAATGAAAAACTTTGCAATGCAATTTTGACAAATGTATTGGTACGCTTTATCAAAAGTGGGCATTAAGTAACACAAAGCAGGAATATGTCCATTGCCTTATTCCCGCTTTGTTGATAAGATTATCTGTAGAACGAACATACTGGGCGGCTATACGCCGCAAGGAGGAACACAATGTCAGATCTGCTGAACAAATTTTGCAGCACGACCCTGAACCGCCGTCAGTTCCTGAAGGACAGCGCGGTGGCTACCGCAGCCCTGGCAGGGGCAGCGGCACTGACCGGCTGTAATAAGGACAACGACCTGGCCGCTTCGGCTCCCTCTGAGGAGGCTTCCGGCACGGTGGAGCATACCCCCATCACCAACCCTGAAGAGGGCGGCAAGTGGGTCAGCGCTGCCTGCTGGCACAACTGCGGCGGCCGCTGCATGAATAAGGTCATGGTCAAGGACGGTACCGTGGTGCGTCAGAAGACCGACGATACCCACCCGGACTCTCTGGACTACCCCCAGCAGCGCGGCTGTGTCCGCGGCAAGGCACAGCAGCAGCAGTGCTTTGGTGCTGACCGTCTGAAGTACCCCATGAAGCGTAAGCACTGGTCTCCGGAGAACCCCAACGGCCAGCTGCGCGGCATCGACGAGTGGGAGCGCATCTCCTGGGACGAGGCTGCTACCTATGTGGCAGAGCAGTTCCTCTCCATCAAAGAGAAGTACGGCAGCCAGGCTTTCCTGACCGGCAGCTGGGGCTCTCACTGGGATTGCGACCCCCTGCTGGCCATCGGCGGCCACACCTCGGTTGCTGACTCCACCTCTTACGGCAGCTACCTGCTGAACACTGCCTCTACCCTGGGCATCGGCGGCAACGGCTTCAGCACCGGCAACGACCGTTTTGATATCCTGAACGCAGATACGGTTGTGTTCCTGTCTCTGAACCCGGCATGGTCTGCCCCCGGCACCCCGATGATGAACTACCTGCGCGCAAAGGAAAAGGGCGTTAAGTTCATCTCCATCGACCCCATGTACAGCGCTTCGGCCCAGGCTCTGGATGCAGACTGGGTGCCTGTGCGTACCGGTACCGATACGGCTCTGCTGCTGGGCGTTGCCTATGAGATGCTGCGCCTGGACAACGAAGAGGGCGGCATCATCGACTGGGACTTCCTGAACAAGTACACCGTCGGCTTTGACGCAGACCACAAGCCTGCGGATCTGCGCAGCGATGTGAACTTCCGTGATTACCTCACCGGCAAGTACGACGGTGTGGAAAAGACCGCGGAGTGGGCTTCCAACATCTGCGGCACCCCGGTGGAGCAGATCACCGAGCTGGCCCGCGTGATGGGCAAGGGCAATAACGTCTGGTTCATGTACAGCTTTGCTTCTGCCCGTAACGACGGCTCTGAGAACGTGCCCCAGATCATCATGACCGTGGGCGCTATGGGCGGCCATATGGGCAAGCCCGGCAACTGCGTGGCGCTGAGCTACACTGCAAGCTCCGGCAACATCGGTTCTTCTCTGGTGCGTGGCGGCGGCTCCGGCCTGGATACCGGCCTGAGCAATGATGTGGACGGCATGATCGTTGGTCCTCAGGTCTGGGATGCTGTGCTCACCGGCAAGTACCGCATGATCGGCGACTATTACGGCGGCAGAGTCACCAAGGGCGAGGATCGCACCTGTGATATCCACTGCATCGTCAACATGGACGAGCACGCCTACCTGCAGACCGGCCCCAACATGAAGAAGGGCATCGAGGCACACCGTAAGGTGGATTTTGTCGTGTCCAGCGCTCAGTTCCTGAACACCCCGGCAAAGTACTCTGATATCGTGCTGCCGGTCACCACCTACTGGGAGCGTCCCGGCGGACTGGCTTCCTCCAACCGTGAGTTCCTGCTGTGCTACTCTCAGGTCACCGAGCCCCTGTACGAGGCAAAGAACGACCAGGAGATCTACAGCCTGATCATGGAGAAGATGGGCATCGATCCCAAGCAGCACTACGCCATCAGCGAGAAGCAGCAGTTCTTCAACCGCATCGCAGGCTCCAAGGTGGTAGTGCCCGGCACCCAGGGTAAGGAGTTCCAGAAGCTGGTCACCATTACCGACGCAGACATCAAGAACTGGGGCGTGGAAGGCGAGGCTCAGGAGGGCGTGATCGGCCTGCAGGAGTTCATCGACAACGGCGGTTACCAGGTGGAGCGCAAGCCCGGCGACGAGTTCAGCAACTCCATCGGCTATGCTGACTTTATCGCTGACCCGGAGGCTAACCCCCGCAAGACGCCCAGCGGAAAGCTCGAGATCTGCAGCCAGTCCAAGGCTGACCTGTTCAACAGCTTCGGCTTTATTGATTGGGACTACAAGCCCTATCCGGAGTACATTACCCCCAACACTGGCTACGAGACCACCTTTAAGGACGGCAAGATCGGCGGCGAGAAGGGCGAGTACCCCTACCTGCTGTACAATATCCACTACCTGCGCCGTTGTCACTCCACCTTCGATAACTGCCCCTGGCTGCGTGAGGCCTGGCCCAACCCGGTGTACATCAACGCATCCGACGCTGCAGAGCTGGGCATCAAGACCGGCGATACTGTGCTGATCAGCACCAAGACCGCACAAGCCCTGCGTAAGGCCAGCGTGATGCAGTCCATGATGCCGGGCGTGGTGTCCATCCCCCACGGTGCATGGGTCAACGTGGACGAGGAGACCGGCATTGACCGCAGCGGTGCAGATAACTACCTGCTGGGCAACGAGATGAGCGGCTCCGGCGTGACGCCCTACAACAACATCAACTGCAAGATCGAGAAGTACGACGGTCCCGCTCTGGAAGAGGACTGCCTGACCGATAAGCGTATCCTGTCGCTGTAAAGGAGGGGGAGAAGGATGGCATTAGGATTTTATTTTGATATGACCCGCTGCATCGGCTGCCGCGCTTGTCAGGTGGCCTGCAAGGACAAGAACCGTCTGGACGTGGGCACCATCTACCGTACCGCAGACAGCTACGAGGTGGGCACTTTCCCGAAGGTGAAGATGTATAGCTTCTCCACCAGCTGCAACCACTGCCAGAACCCGGCCTGTGTCAGCGCCTGCCCGGTGGGTGCAATGTACAAGGCAGAGGATGGCACCGTGCTGCACGACGATAAGCTGTGCATCGGCTGCCAGGCTTGTGTTTCTGCCTGCCCCTACGATGTGCCCCAGTACATCGAGGAGAAGAAGGTCGTGGGCAAGTGCGATGCCTGCGCTGCGATCCGTGCAGCCGGCGGTCAGCCTGCCTGCGTGGCAGCCTGCCCCAACCGCTGCCTGGACTTTGGCGATATGGACGAGCTGAAGGCAAAGTACGGTTCTGACCTGGTCAGCGAGCTGCCCGTGTTCCCCGGTTCGGACACCCAGCCCTGCGTGCTGATCAAGGCAAAGGACTGCGCAAAGAAGGAACTGGGCGAGAAGCTCTACCTGTAATAAGACCCATTTGATCCGCTAAACTGCCATCCCCTCGGCCTGCATTCCGCAGACCGGGGGGATGGTTTTTGTTGCGTAAAAAGCAGGAAAACAAAAGTTTTGGGGGATTTTGCTTCTGTCCAACACACAGACGGCTTGCACCCGCTGCATTTTCCGGCTATACTGAAAGAAAACATATCCAAAGGATGTAAGGAAAAAGCTATGACAGACTGCAAACTGCGCGCCAAAAATTGCGGCGGATGCCCCCTGCTGGGGCTGGATTACGCCTCCCAGCTGAAGCAAAAAGAGGAAAAGGTACGCACCCTGGTGGGGAAATACGGGCCGGTGCGCCCCATCCGGGGGATGCAGCAGCCTTGGCATTACCGCAATAAGGCCATTGCTACCTTTGCCCCGGCCCCCGGTGGGAAAGTGACCTGCGGCATATATGCCGCAGGTACGCATAAGGTGCTGCCGGCAGAGGACTGCCTGTTACAGGATGCAGTGCTGAATAAGACCCTGCTGGCCGTGCGTCAGGCAGCAAATGCCTGCCGGTATGCCCCGTTCAATGAGGATAAGGGCACGGGTCTGCTGCGCCACTGTCTGGTGCGGCGGGGGGGGGTCACCGGTCAGGTGATGGTGGTGCTGGTAACAGCACAGCCGGTGCTGCCTGGGGCAAAAAACTTCATCCGCGCATTGCTGGAGGCAGCCGCCGCCCGAGAGGTGACGGTCACCACCGTTGTGCAGAATTATAACCCCCGCCGCACCAGCGCTGTGCTGGGCACCCAGGAGAAGGTGCTTTACGGCAAGGGCTTTATCTTGGATGAACTGTGCGGTAAGCGCTATGCGATCAGCCCCCGCAGTTTTTATCAGGTAAACCCGGTCCAGACCGCTGTTTTGTATGGCCTGGCGGTGGATGCAGCCCATCTTACGGGCAAGGAGACGGTGCTGGATGCCTACTGCGGCATTGGGACCATTGGCCTGACCGCTGCCGACCGCTGCAAGCAGGTGCTGGGCGTGGAGGTGAATCGGGATGCGGTGCAGGACGCCATTGGCAATGCCCGGCATAATGGGGTGCGCAATGCCCGCTTTGTTGCCGCAGATGCTACGGCCTGGATGCTGGATGCTGCGCAGCAGGGCCTGAAAGCAGATGTGGTATTCATGGACCCGCCCCGGGAAGGTTCCACCCCTCAGTTCCTGCAAAGTCTGGCCCGTCTGTCTCCCCGCCGTGTGGTGTATGTCAGCTGCAACCCGGAGACCCTGGCCCGGGACCTGGCCCAGCTGACGGCCCTGGGTTACCGCGTCCAGGAGATCACCCCCGTGGATATGTTCCCGCATACGGAGCATATTGAGACAGTATGTGCATTGTCCAAAATGGAAACGAGAATGGCAGATGTCCGGATGCAGGACCATATGCAGAAGAACGGCAGAGGGTAAACGCAAGCATTTCCGATCCCGGTCCTTTGGATGGACGATATTCTATAGCAAACAAAAAACAGCACCGCTGCGCTCCATCCCTTTGCAGGGGAGGGCGGCGGTGCTGTTTTTTGTTCGGGTGCGGGGTCAGTCGCCTTGCCGGAACATCAGGCCAAAGCTCACAAGCAGCAGCAGGCAGGAGACCCAGATGGTGCGCATCCCCCACAGGGCGATCAGACGGCTGCCCAGGCCGGCGCCCAGAGCAAACAAACCGATGATGCCAAAGTAGTGCAGGGCCTTGTGCAGGGCGCCAGGGGCGCGGGTCTGGCTGTACGCACACAGGGATTCCATACCGCTGCGCAGGTTTCCGATGCACATGGTGCTGGCAAAAGCATAGCCGTGCACTTTGCGGAAAGTCTGCACCTGCATAGCGCAGGCAAAGGAGACAAGGGCGTTGGCTGCGGGGTTCCAGCTTTCCGGCAGAAAAGCAACGCCGAACAGCAGCCCGATCTCCGCCACCAGCACCAACTGACGCCAGTGCAGGTGGGTATGGCGGCTTTTGCGGCGGATGGCTTCTGCGGCGGCAATGCCCATAGCAAAGCTGATCAAGGGGATCAGGCAGCGCAGCGCAGCGGAAAAATTCCCCGCAAACAGGTGGTGGCTCAGCAGCACGACATTGCCGGTCTGGGCGTTGGCAAACACACCGCCCCGGGCAAAGTAGGTATAGGCATCCTGCAGACCGCCGGACATGGACAAAAATGCCGCAGTGATAAAGGCTTCTGACATCTGCGGCGAGCGATTGTGATCCATATATGATTCCTCCCTCTAACCGGCAGCAAGGATATCACGCTTTGCGGAAAATGTCAATCAAGGGAGAGGCTTGGGACGTTACCCATAAGGGTCGTAGAGTTCATACTCCTCGGTTTCGACCTGTTTTTGTTCCAGCAGGCGGATGGCTTCACCCAGCTGGCTGGCCGAGCATCCGCTCTCGCTTACCAGTGCGCGTACTGCCTGGCGCAGATCTCCGCCGAACAAGGTATCCAGCCTTTGACGCATACTAAAAACGCCGTAAGCCCGACGGGTCACGGTGGGGGTGTAGACATTGCGGCTGCCGGCTTTGCGGCGCTTCACCCAGCCTTTTTCCTCCAAGCGATATAAAAAGTTCAGCACAGTGGCAGCAGCCCAGCCCTTATCCGCTAATTTTTCGCTGATATCTCTGCGCTGGGCAGGGGCGGGGCAGTCCCATAAAGCCAGTAAAACCTGTTCTTCTGCGGGGGACAGGGGGCGCAGTGTGTCGGGCAGACCGTACATAGCGGATATCCTTTCAAAAAAATAGTTTTACAACTGTCTTAATTTGCTCCATTATACCCGAAAAAATGCCGGACAACAAGAGAAAAAAGAGGCAGAAAGGCATATATGGAGGAGGAAGTTTTACAAACGTCTCATAAAGTGTGTTTGACAAGAATACATTTGTACGTTGTGTGCTTTCTGCGCGGGCATCCGGGGGGAACTTTGTGCAAAGATGCCCTTGTTTCGCCTGCGTAAAAACCGCTATACTACCACCATAGCAACACACAGCGATGGCCCGGCGGGCCCACAATAGAGGAGCGGAAAAGGAGAGATCGATGATGGCAAGAGTCTATAATTTCAGCGCTGGCCCCAGCATGCTGCCGGAACAGGTCCTGAAGCAGGCCCAGGCAGAGCTGCTGGACTATCAGGGCAGCGGCCAGAGTGTGATGGAGATGAGCCACCGCAGCAAGTGGTTCGAGGCCATCATCCAGGATACGGAGGATACGCTGCGCCGGGTGATGCAGATCCCGGACAACTACAAGGTGGGCTTTTTCCAGGGTGGTGCGACCCAGCAGTTTGCTATGGTGCCGCTGAACTTTATGACCACCGGCAAGGCGGATTATATCGTTACCGGCAACTTCTCCAACCTGGCAGCCAAGGAGGCGGCCAAGTTTGGGCAAGCCCGGGTGATCGCCTCCAGCAAGGACAAAAACTTTACCTATATCCCGGATGTGGCGGCTCTGCCCTACGATGCAGATGCAAGCTATATCCACATCTGCCAGAACAACACCATCTTCGGCACCCAGTATGTGGAGCTGCCCCAGGTAGAGGGGGTGCCCTTGGTGGCAGATATGAGCTCCATGATTCTCTCGAAGCCGGTGGAGGTCAGCCAGTATGGCTGCATCTATTTTGGCGTACAGAAAAATGTAGCGCCTGCCGGTATGGCCATTGCCATCATTCGGGAGGATCTGCTGGGCCATGCAGCCGACACGGTGCCTACGATGATGAACTACACGACCCTTATCGGGAAGGACAGTATGTACAATACGCCCCCTTGCTGGTGCATCTATATGACGGGTCTGGTGCTGCACTACCTGGAGGATCAGGTCGGCGGTCTGGCAAAGATGCAGCAGATCAACGAGGCAAAAGCAAAGCTCTTGTATGATTACCTGGATGGACAGAGCTTTTTTGCAAATCCGGTCCAGCCCCGCTACCGCAGCACGATGAATGTTACCTTTACCAGCCCGAACCCGGAGCTGGATAAAAAATTCTGCACAGAGGCTGCGCAGGCAGGTCTTGTAAACCTGAAGGGACACCGCTTGGTAGGCGGTATGCGGGCATCCATCTACAATGCTATGCCGGTCCAGGGCGTGGAACAGCTGGTGGATTTTATGGAGAAGTTCCGCAAAGAAAACGCATAAAATATGGGAAAGGGGTCCGCAACGATGTATACCATTAAAACGCTCAATGCTATCAGCCCGGTAGGGCTGGCAAAGCTGCCGAAGAACCTGTTTCAAGTAGCGGTGGACGCCGATGCGCCGGATGGTATCCTGGTGCGCAGTGCTGACCTGCTGAACACGACCTTTAATGAGGAGCTGCTGGCGATCGCCCGAGCGGGAGCCGGAGTCAATAATATCCCGCTGGACCGGTGCAGTGAACAGGGCATCGTGGTGTTCAATACCCCCGGCGCCAACGCCAATGCAGTGGCCGAGCTGGTGGTGGGGATGCTGATCGCAGGCAGCCGCAATGTGGCGGCCGCTGCACAGTGGACCCAGAGCCTGGCCGGTGACCCGGCGATCTCCAAAAGCGTGGAAAAAGGCAAAAAACAATTTGTGGGCAATGAGATCCAGGGCAAGACACTGGGTGTCATCGGCCTGGGAGCGATCGGCTCCAGGGTGGCGAATCGCGCGATCCAGCTGGGGATGGAGGTCTATGGCTATGATCCCTATATTTCCATTGATGCAGCCTGGAACCTCAGCAGCCAGGTCCACCACTGCGTAAACCTGAACGACATGCTCCCCCTGTGCGATTATCTGACCATCCATGTGCCCTATCTGCCCACCACACGGGATACGATCAATGCTCAGACCTTGGCGCTGTGCAAGGATGGTGTCAAGATCCTGAATTATGCCCGGGGCGAGCTGGTAAACAACGATGCTCTGCTGGAAGCGATGGAGACCGGAAAGGTCAGCACCTATATGACCGATTTCCCTTGTGAGGCACTGCTGGGCAAGCCGGGGGTCATCTGCACACCGCACCTGGGGGCGTCCACACCGGAAGCAGAGGATAACTGCGCCGTGATGGCGGCACAGGAGATCAGCGATTACCTGAAAAACGGCAACATTGCTCACTCGGTCAATATGCCGGAGGTCCACCAGCCCCGCGCCGGAGGGCGGCGTATCTGCATCATCCATAAAAATGAGCCGGGTATGATCAGTCGGATCACCGCATTGACCACAGAAGCCGGGCTGAATATTGAAAACATGGTGAATAAGAGCAAAAAAGAGATGGCTTATACGATGCTGGATGCGACCGGCGCAGTGAATGTCCAGCTGGCCGAAAAACTTTCCGCTATCCCGGCCGTGATCCGGGTGCGCATCTTGTAAGGCATTATAATAGGTATGCGCTGCTCTGCTGTGCTGGAAAGGGGCTGGTTTGAGGGAGGACCCTCTCAGTCGCCTACGGCGACAGCTAGTTCCCCTTTTTGTTGCCTGACGGGAGAGGGTCGCTTCCGGGACGAACCCTCTCAGTCTCGCTGCGCTCGACAGCTCCCCCGAGAGGGGGAGCCCTTGGCAGAACCGGCAGGTTTCGTCCTCACCGGTCAACGGCAGGAAGAAGTCAGCCGATAGCCGGAAAACTTTCTGCCCTTGCCAAAGCCTCCCCCTTCGGGGGAGGTGGCACGGCAAAGCCGTGACGGAGAGGGTTTGCTTGAGAAAGAACCCTCTCCGTCGCCTACGGCGACAGCTCTCCCAAAGAAATACGGCGGGCATCGGATCATAATCGCTCTGCGTGGTTTCTCCGTCGATATGACGAGAAAACACTCCTTGTCTTTGTGCATAATGTGAGTTGCATTTTGCCGGGGGCTATGGTATCTTTGTGGTAAGGTCAGCCGGGATCGATTCAGATTTCTTTGGTGGGAAGGGGGGCAAGGTTGCACACAGGGTGTAAGCTTGCTTTTTTCCTTTTTGTTTCCCACAAGCGCCGTGCCGACCCCATCATTGATGAAGGAAGGTTTATCCCATGGGCTTTTTTGACAAGATCTTCGGCAAGAGTTCTCAGTCTAAGTTTTCTCACCAGAAAAAGACGGTGCTGTGCCCCATCGACGGTAAGGTGATCCCGATGGAGCAGCTGCCGGACGAAACCTTTGCCACTGGCATCCTGGGCCCCGGCTGCGGCGTAGAGCCTACCGGCGACACGGTGTATGCTCCCTTTGACGGCAAGGTGACCCAGGTGGCTACCACCCTGCACGCAGTCGGCCTGGAGAGCAAGGACGGCGTGGAAGTGCTGGTACATGTGGGTATGGATACCGTGGAGATGCAGGGGAAGGGCTTTAAGAGCCTGGTGCAGGAGGGACAGGATGTCCACGCCGGCGACCCGCTGCTGAAGGTGGATCTGGCGGCTATTCGTGCTGCAGGCCACCCCACCTCTACCGCTGTGATCGTGACCAACAGCGATGATCTGCCCGAAATGAAGCAGCTGATGACCGGCGACGCAAAGGCCGGCGACCCGCTGCTGAAGTTTGGCGAGTAAAAATGATACTGCAAAAGCACCCCGGAGGAAGCTTCCTCCGGGGTGCTTTGTTTTTCAACAGAATTTCACAATCCTCCACAAGGCTCGTTTTTCTCTTGGTGAAAATTGCAAAAACGGCTAAAAACACTTTCAAAAAATTGTCACAATTCCGACTTGCATTTTACAAATTGTACGGAGAAGTTTCCACCTGTCGAAGCGTGACGGTGGAAAACCCGGTGGAAAGAGTTGAATTCCACCTAAAAAGTGGGCGTGAAATCTGGACTTTTGCACTTTGTCCACAGAGTTTTCAACATGTTGAAAATGAACAGCCTCTCTACAACTGGTATACAGCCCGGAATGTTGAAAACTTTCTTCTGCATAACTGCTGCGCTCTCAAACCATACTATCCTCAATGAGCCTGTAAAAACGGGCGCTGCGGCGAATCTGGGAGATAAGGGGGATCTTGCCGATTTTTCTCGAACCGGGCGGAATTTTTCCGAACAAACGGGAAAAGCTGTCCAGGAAAAACTGTGCTTTTCTATGGCAAACAGAGCCGGGGTATGGTATACTTTAACCTGGATTATTTTGCAAAAACATCCCCGTTTAGGGAAGGAGAAACATACGATGATGGAAAAGAATACGCCGCGCCGCCCCCGCCGCAGCCCGGAGGAGGCCCCCGCTAAAAATGAGAGCTTGGTCTACGGCAAAAACCCGGTGGCAGAGCTTTTGAAAAGCGGCTCCGGCGTGGATACAGTGCTTCTGGCCGAGGGAATGGCCCCGGCAGTGGCCGCTTATTATACCGCCCTTGCAAAAGAGGCCGGGGCCGCCGTCAAGCGGGTCCACCCCAATAAACTGCGCCTGATGACCGGTACCGAGAGCCACCAGGGTGTGGCGGCTTTTGCCAGCGAGATCGAGTATGTTGCAGTGGAGGATCTGCTGCAGATCGCAAAGGAAAAAGGCGAGCCGCCTTTCCTGGTGCTGTGCGACGGCCTGGAGGACCCCCACAATCTGGGCGCAGTGATGCGCAGCGCACTGCTGTGCGGCGCCCACGGCATCGTGATCCCGCGGCGGGGCGGTGCGCAAGTGACCCCGACGGTGCTCAAGTCCAGTGCAGGCGCTGCTGAGCGGCTGCCGGTGGCCCGTGTGGCCAATATTGGCGAGACCATCCGCCGCTTGAAAGAGCAGGGGGTCTTTGTCTACTGTGCAGATATGGACGGCGTGTCCCTGCATAAATCGGACCTTACCGGCCCGATTGCGCTGGTGATGGGCAGCGAGGGCAGCGGTGTGTCCCAGCTGGTCAAAAAGCTGTGCGATGGTGTTGTGCGGCTGGATATGGCTGCAGAGGGCACCGGCGTGGACAGCTTCAACGTTTCGGTGGCAGCGGGTATCATCCTGTATGAGATCCGCACCCAGCGGGCAGCAAAGCTGTAAGCTACATAGGAATACGGCAGTAAGCGGGGAGGATGCCCCCCTGCTTATGACAGGGAGGGACAAGGATGCCGAAAGAAAACCAGCGCCTGACTGGGCGGCACGAGTATACCGCTGAGGAGATCGCGGCGCAGGACGAGAAGTTCAGAACCTTTTTTACCACCACCGTAGCCCAGGTGCCGGAGGAGATGACCCGCCGGGACAGCGAGCTGGATCAGCAGCCCAAGGGACTGCTGGCCCGGCTGTTCCATCGGGAAAGACCTGCTGCCCCGGACACAGACTCCTGTGAGGACAATACCGGTGAGCTGCTGCTGGGGTGTGAGCCAGAGGAGCAGGAAGCGGATCTGGAACTGGTGATCCAGCCCGAGGCGCAGCCGGAGATCAAGATGCCCCGGCAGTCCGCCCCTATCAAAAAAAAGGATGTGGCACCGGCGGTGCGGGCGGTGTCCGTGCCAAAACTTGACCCGGAACCGGTCCCCACGCCGGAACCCGACCCGGAGCCGATCCCCACGCCGGAACCCGACCCGGAGCCGATCCCCACGCCGGAACCTGACCCGGAGCCGGTCCCCATGGCGGAGCCTGACCCGGAGCCGGTCCCCATGCCGGAATCTGACCCGGAACCGGCACCCATGCCCGAATCGGACTCGGTGTCCCGTCCCAGGTGGTACACTGGCAGCCCCAGAGGGGCAGTGGCTAGTCCTCGGCCTGCGGCGCAGCGGGTGACCCCCCAGGAGGAGCAGACTACCCAGAAACTGGACGAGCTGCGTGCGCTGCTGGAGCAGATGAATGGCTCTGCAGCTGCACCTGTAAAGGAAAAACAGCCGGAAACGGAGTCTGCACGCCCGACCCTGGTGTTTGCACAGGAGCACCAGCCAGAGGCGCAGCCCACCCGCACCGCTTTCCCGGAGAAAAAAACGGAGCCGTCTGCCTCGGCAAAGCCCCCTCTGCGTTTGTTTGGGGAGCAGGAGCCGCCCCGGGACAAGGACGATACCATGAGCCTGCCGCTGCTGGAGCTGGAAGAGGAGCCTGCGGCTCCCGCCGCCGCAAAGGCGCGGCAGACCCCGCCGCCTGCAGAGCATGAGGCGCCCGCTTCCTCCGTTTGGAAGGAGAAGCTGGCGGGCTATGCAGCCTCCAAGCAGGCGGAACCGGAGTTCCCGGATGCACAGACCCCGGAGGAAATGGGGGAAAAACTGCGGCAGATGGGGGCTTCCCTTACATTGCGCTGTGTGCTCAGCGGGCTGCTGGCGCTGGTGCTGATACAGCTTAGTCTGACGGCCGGGGGCCTGCTGCCCCCGGTGGCCGGGCTGGACCCCATAGCGGCCCCGGCGGCCTTTTACGGGGTCAACCTGCTGGCTCTGGCGGCAGCCATGGGCGTGGCGTATACCGTTCTGCGGGACGGCCTGGCGGGCCTGCGGGGAACCCCCAGCGCCGAGACGATGCCGGCCCTGGCTGCGGTAGCGGCGCTGGTGCAGGCGGCAGTAGCGCTGCTGAACGCCAAAAGCTATGCGTCCAGCGGCATGACCCTGCTGTCCGGTGTGGCAGCCTTGGGGCTCTGCCTGGCTCTGGTGGGCGGACGTGTGATGCTGTCCGCAGTGGAAGCTGGCCACCGGCTGGCCTCCAGCGGAGAGGACTACCAAGGCGCTGTGCGCATCAAGGATAAGGACCTGGTGCGCAGCCTGGCGCAGGCCATGGAAGAAAAAGATCCCTGGGTGCTGTTCAGCCGCCCGGTGGAGTGGAGCGCTGGCTTTGTGGACCAGCATTTTGGAGCGCGTGCCAGTGAGCGCCGGACCCGCAAGACCTCCTACATCCTGCTGGGCACAGCGGTGCTCAGCGGACTGGTGTTCCTGCTGTTTGGTGCAGGCATCAACGGGGCAGCCGCAGCGGCTGCATCGGTGCTGTGTATGGGTGCGCCGCTGTCCTCTACTTTGGTGGCGGCGGTGGCGGCGCTGCGCTTGCAGCGCACAGCCGCAGCAGCAGGGGCGGTGGTGCCCGGCTGGGCCGCTACAGAGGAACTGGGCGGCATCGACACCGTGCAGCTGGATGCCGACGACCTGTTTGGTCCGGACAGCGTGAACCTGGAGGATATCCGTATCTTTAAGGGCGGCCGGATCGACCGGGATATCCTGTATACGGCCAGTGTGCTGAACCAAAGCTGCAACACGCTGCGGGGCTTGTTCCGCCAGATCATTGAGGACCGCACTGATATTTTGTTCCCGGTCAAGGACCTGGAGACCCACCGGGGTCTGGGCTTTGCCGCTTGGTGCGACAACAACCGCATCCTGCTGGGCAACCGCGCCTATCTGGAACAGGAGGGGGTCCCCCTGCCGGAGCCGGAGTATGAGGCCAAGCACTCCCAGAATGGAGCGCTGCAGATCCTGTACCTGGCGGTGTCCGGCAACCTGCACGCCATGTTTGTGCTGCGCTATGTGGGCGGGCGCAATACCGCCCGGGCCCTGGCCGTGCTTCAGCGGGAGAATATCCGCCTGATGGTCGCTTGCCAGGACCCAAGCCTGACCGCCCGCCATATTGCGGAGGCATACCGCCTGCCGCAGGGGATGGTGATGGTGCTGGCACAGGAGCAGTGGGACGCATTGGCATCTGCTCCCGCCTGCACCAGTGCGGATTGCTGTATGATGCACCGCAAGGGTCTGGCCAGCCTGACCGGCGGCCTGGCGGCGGCGGAGACTGCGCAGTCCGCAGAGACCAGCGCTACGACCGTGCAGCTGGCATCGGTGTGGCTGTCGGTGGCCATTGCACTGCTGCTGACTACGGCGGGCAGCATCGGCGGGCTGTCGGTGGCAGCGGTGCTCATGTACCAGGCCGCATGGAGCGCATTGAGCATTGCCGTTTGTGCATTCAAGAGCGGACGGTGACCTTGGGGCGGGTGCTCGCCGCCTTGAACAAAAAAATTCTCAGCTGGCCTGTGCATCTGCACGGGCCAGTTTTTGTGTGGGATGCAAACAGAACGCCCCCTGCCGGGACCTAAGGCCTTGGCAGGGGGCGTATTTTTGCAAAAGGGGGGGGCAGGTCAAGCCTGCGCATCCATCTGAGCCAGAGTGGGGTAGCTGCTCAGTGCGCCGTACTGCTGCACACTGGCGCCGCAGTATCGGTTGGAGAAAGCCAGGTACTGTTCCAGCTGCGTTTTGCGCAGCTTGGGCAGTGCGGCGGCATCCACGCCGTCCCGGGCCATCTGCCAGAGGAAGGAGCCGATAAAAGCATCGCCGGCGCCGGTGGTATCCACCGCTTTGACGGGGGTGCAGGGCGCAAAAGCCTGGGCGCTGCGGGTAAAGGCATAAGCGCCGTTGCTGCCGCAGGTGTATACTACAAGTTGAATATTGCCAACAAATAACCGGGGCAGAGCCTGCTGGATGTCCTGGCATCCGGTCAGGAACGCCAGCTCCTCGTCCGAAATCTTTACCATGTGGCTGCGGGGCAAAAATTGCAGCACAGTCTGGCGCAGCTGCTCCGGGTCCGGCCAGAGGGGAAAACGGAGGTTGGGGTCAAAGCTGAGGATGGCCCCGGCCTCCCGGGCGGCAGCAATGGCCGCCAGATGGGCGTACCGCATGGGACTATCCACCAGGGAGACACTGCAGAAATGCAGGGCAAAGGCCTCCCGGAACCACTCCCGCCGGACCTGATCCGGCCGGTACAAAAGGTCTGCGGAGGGTTTGCGGTAAAAGCTGAAGGTGCGGTTTCCGTCCTCCTCCAGGCTGACAAAGGCCAGGGCGGTGTTGGCCTGGTCCGTAAAGGAGATGTGGCTCACGTCCACGCCGTGACCGGCCAGCTCCTGAACGATCTTGTGGCCAAAGGGGTCCTGCCCCAGCTGGGTCAAAAGTGCGCTCTGACCGCCCAAACGGGCAAATGCGCCGCAGACATTGGCAGGTGCTCCCCCTACCCGGGGGCTGAAAGAGGGGACCTCCCCAAAGGCACAGCCTGCCCGGGAGGGGATCATGTCGATCAATGCTTCACCAATGGAAAAAAGGGTCGTACCGGGCATTTTTCTCTGCTCCTTGTATAAATAGTGTGGGTTATTCTAATTCGTATACGGATGCGGCGGCTCCGTCCAGCCGGATGGCCAGCGGCCCTGCGCCGGGGTAATACCGGGTGGAGAACACCGCTTCGCCCTGGTTGAGGAAGATCTCCAGCGAGGAGGCATCCCCCCACACATCCAGGCTGCGGCAGGCATCGTCCAGCAGGACTTCCCGCTGGGTGCGTCCGCCGGAGAGCACCGGGTCGGTAAAGCGCAGCACGCAGCGGCGGTCCGGCTGGGTATAGTGCAGCTCGGCCCCTTGGGCGATGTGCAGGACAAAGCTGCCGCTGACCGGGGCCTGCAAAGCAAAGCGGGCGCTGGGCAGCAGATGCGCCTGACCGGGAGAAAGGACGGTGTTTTTTTGCCGCAGCGCCAAAAGCTCCGGGGCGGGCTGCTGCAGCAAACGGCCGTCGGCTCTCCGGGTCAGCACCCGGGGCAGGGTCATGCAGTGCTGCCAGCCGCAGTCCACGGTGGCTTGGTTGCCATAGGGGGCATCCGGCATCCCCATCCATCCCAGCAGGATGCGGCGGCTGTGCGGCTCGTCTGCAAAGGTCTGGGGGGCGTAAAAGTCAAACCCGCTGTCCAAAGGGTAAAACTGTCCTAAGGTGCAGTCCTTGGTGCGCCAATCGCCTTCCAGGGCGAAATAGCCGCAGCCATAGACGTTCTGGCAGGGGATGCCCTGGGGGCTGACCAGCAGATACCACCGGCCGTCCAGACAGAACAGATCCGGACACTCCCACATATAGCCAAAAGGCTCCGGGGTGGTCAGGGTGTTGATGTGGTTCCAGTGGAGCTTGTCGGCGCTTTGCAGCACCAGCACCTCGCCCCGGTCGGTCAGGGTGCGGGCCCCCAGGACCATATAATACTGCCCCTGCCAGGTAAATACTTTGGGGTCCCGCACGTGGCAGCTCAGCCCAGAGGGATAATCCCGATTATACATAAGACATTGCTTGCTGTCCAGGGTCACCCCGTCCCGGCTGACGGCAAGGCACAGGTTGTGGCCCCGCCCGGCGGTGATATAGTCGTAGGGGCCGGGGTGCTTTACATTGCCGGTGTAGTACAGATACAGGGCTCCGTTTTCCACCAGGGCGGAGCCGGAGTAGGCGCCGTGGCAGTCAAAGGGCTGGTCCGGATACAGCATGACCGGCAGCGGCTCCCAGTGGATCAGGTCGGTGCTGCGGACATGACCCCAATGCTTGACCCCGCCGGAAGCATCGAAGGGGCTGTACTGATAAAAGACGTGGTAAGCGCCATCGTAACAGCACAGGCCGTTGGGGTCGTTCAGCCAGCCTACCGGGGGCTGGATGTGGTAGTGCTGTCGGTGGCAGTCGGCGGCGACGGTGTCAGCGCCCAGCTTTTCCGCCAGGGGGACCAAGCGTTTCAGGTCTCGTTGCAGCGCATTCATGTCAGTGTACGTCCTCCGGTTTCCAGATGACCCAGGTCACGGCGAAAGAGACACCGAAAGAAATGACCATCATCAAGATGTATTGCAGGGGCATATGCAGGTGCAGCAGCACGCCAAAGATGCCGGTGACACCGGTGCCGGTAGCGCCCAGGCCCACGACGCTGGCGTACAGCGCACCGCAGGCGCCGCCTGCAAGACCGCCGATAAAGGGCTTGAAGTACCGCAGGTTCACGCCGAAAATGGCAGGCTCCGTAATGCCCATGCAGGCAGACAGCGCGGAGGGCAGCGCCATGGAGCGCAGCTTTGCGTCCTTGGTCTTTAAAGCCACCGCCAGAGCGGCGCCGCCCTGTGCGACGTTGGCGGCACTTGCCAGGGGCAGCCAGTAGGTGCAGCCATAGCGGGACAGCTGCCCCAGGTCGATCAGCGTGTACATATGGTGGATGCCGGCCACCACGGTGATGGCATACAGGCCGCCCATGACAAAACTGCCCAGGCCAAAGGGCAGGGTGATCAGCCATTGCACGCCGGTGATGATGCTGTTTTCCAACCCGGTGAACACCGGCCCGATGACCGAGAGGGTCAGATAACCGGTGACGAACACCGACACCAGCGGCGTGACGAACAGGTCGATCATGGCGGGTACGATCTTATGCAGCCGCTTTTCGATCTGGCACATGACCCATACGGCGATGATCACCGGGATCACATGCCCCTGGTAGCCCACCAGCGGCACCTCGTACAGACCGCCGAACACCGGCTGCATCACCTCCACGCCGGAGGAGACGGTCCAGGCGTTTTGCAGGTCGGGGTGGATCATGATCATGCCGATGACCGCCCCCAGGAAAGGGTTGCCCCCAAACACCTTGGCGGCCGAAAAAGCGATCAGAACCGGCAAAAACACATAGGCTGTGTTGGAAAACAGCTTTGCAAATACAAACAGCGAGCCGGAGGTGTCCAGCTGTACAAAGCCGTTGGCTGCCATGAAGTTCAGCGCTTCCATCAGGCCCATCAAAAAGCCGGAAGCCACAATGGCGGGGATGATGGGGACAAAGATGTCTCCCAGCGTCTTGATGCCCCGCCGGTACCAGGGGGAGCGGGCGGCAGCCGCCTGCTTGACTGCCTCTTTGCTGGCGTGCTCCATGCCGGTCAGCTGGATAAACGCATCATAAACTTTGTTTACGATGCCGGTGCCAAAGATGATCTGCAGCTGGCCCTGGGCTTCAAATACGCCCTTGACCCCTTCTACATTTTCCAGCGCCTTTTTGTCCGTCTTGGTGTTGTCTGCGATCACAAGACGCAGCCGGGTGGCGCAGTGGGCTGCGGAGAGGATGTTTGCAGGGCCGCCTACACGATCCAGCACCTGCTGTGCGATTTTAGGATAGTCCATATTCCGCTTCTCCTTTACAATAGATCCAGAGGTTCTTCTTCATTTGCCTTGCTTTTTGAAATCGATTTCATCTGCCCTCATTATACGGCAACACCCTCAAAAATTCCATTCGCAGGGGGGACAAAATTTGGGTATCACGGGTTATTGATTTCACAAGGTTTCAGGTCTCCGTGTGGGAAAAAGGGGAGTACAGCGCCTCCGGGTCGTGGTCTCCGGTGGAGGCCCGGGGACGCAGGGTATAGCCCAGCATCTGGCTGCAGGGCACAGCATGGGGGTCGTTCAGCTGTTCCATCAAAAGTCTGGCAGCCTGCTGCCCGGCGGTGTGATAGTGCAGGTGGGCGCTGGTCAGGGGCACAAAAGCGGTCTGCCCGGCGGTGCTGTCCCCTACAGAAGCCAGCATCACATCCTCCGGGATGCGCACGCCCTTGCTGCGGCAGTACTGCATAGCCCCCAGGGCAATGGCATCGGTGGCGCAGAACAGACAGTCCAGCTTGGGGGTAAGGGCAAACAGCTTTTCTGCCTGCCGAAAGCCGGAATCCATGCTGAAATGGGCGGTGGACATGCGCTCTGGGTGCACAGGGAGCCCCGCCTGCTGCAAAGCGGCCTCAAAGCCCATCCGCCGGGCGCGTCCGGCCGCTTTGTCCATCTGCGTAACGCCAAGATAACCGGGCAGGCGGCGGCCCTTATCCAGCATCCGGGCAGTAGCGGCTTTGGCGGCGCCAAAGTCGTCGTGGCAGACACAGCAGCAGCCGGGATATTGCTGGCCCAGCACCACGATGGGCAGAGGCATATTTTCCAGCAGAGCTTTGTGCTGGGGGGTAAACACGGTGGCGATCAGGATCAGGCCGTCTACGGTGTTATGGCTCAGCATCTCCATGGCCTGCACTTCCCGGGCGGCATCGTTGGCGGTGTTCACCAGCAGCAGCCGGTAGCCCCATTCCTCCAACACGCTGCCAATGCCCTCTACCATGCGGGGACAGCTGTCGCTGGACAACTTGGGCAGGACGACCCCGATCTGCCGGGTACGTTTGGCCCGCAGCATCTGTGCCTGCAGGCTGGGGCGGTAACCGGTGGCTTTTTGTGCGGCAGCGATCTGGGTGCGCTTTTCCTCGCTCAGATAGCCGCCGTTGAAATAACGGCTCACGGCCGCCTTGGATACCCCGGCGATCCGGGCAAACTCGGTAATATTCACAGCTGGGCCTCCTTTTCCTATGCGGATGCTCCGTTTTTTCAGGAAAAAAGCGGGGCGTTTTGTTCTTGACACGTCCTTTTTTTCGTGTTAAAATAGCGCTTACTGTGTAAAAAAGGGAGGATCGGGAATGAAGCTTACCCATCAGTTTTTCCACTATGTGTTTCTGAATATTTTCGGCCTTTTGGGTACATCCTGCTACATCCTGGCTGACACCTTTTTTATCTCCAGAGCGGCCGGTTCGGACGGCATCACGCTGCTTAACCTGTGCCTGCCGCTGTACAACCTGATCTTTGCAGTGGGGTCGATGCTGGGTCTTGGCTCGGCCACCCGGTTTGCGATCCTGCGTGCGCAGGGAGATGTGCGTGCCCACCGCTACTTCTCCAATGCGCTGCTGTGGGCGTGGATGTTCAGCATCCCCTTTATGCTGGCCGGAGCCTTCTGCCCGGATGTGCTGCTGCGATGGATGGGCGGCGATGCGCAGATCGTGGCACTGGGCGTGAGCTATGCCCGGATCTTTTTGCTGTTCACCCCGTTTTTTATGTGCAATTACATTACGTCCTCGTTCGTGCGCAACGATGGGGACCCTTCGCTGGCGATGGCGGCTACCCTCAGCGGCAGCTTGTTCAATGTGGTGTTTGACTACCTGTTCATCTTCCCCATGGGGATGGGGCTGGCCGGTGCTGCATTGGCTACGGCGGTATCCCCCATCGTCAGTATGCTGGTGTGCAGCCTGCACTTTTTGAAAAAGTCCAACCACATCCAGCTGCGGTTCCAACGCCCCTCGGTCCGGCTGCTGGGGCAGAGCTGCCCGCTGGGCGTGTCCGGCTTTGTGGGGGAGATGTCCTCCGGCGTGACCACCACCGTGTTCAACTTTTTGCTGCTTCGGCTGGCGGGCAACGTGGGTGTGGCGGCCTATGGTGTGGTGGCCAACTATGCGCTGGTGGCTACGGCGGTCTTTAACGGCGTAGCGCAGGGCGTGCAGCCGTTGGCCAGCGCCTGCTACGGCCAGGGCCGCAGCAAGGATGCCCGCAGGCTGCTGGGTCTGGGCACTGCCACAGCGCTGGGCCTGGCGGCGCTGCTGTATGCCGGTGTGTTCGGCTTTACGGATACACTGGTGGCGCTGTTCAACCAGGACGGCAATATGCAGATGGCCCAGTATGCTTTGCAGGGGATGCGGGTGTATTTTATTGGGTATCTGTTTGCGGGGGTCAACATCGTGGCCACCGGGTACTTGGGCGCCATCAACCGTCCGGCAGAGGCAACGGCGGCCTCGCTGTGCCGGGGCGTGGTGGCCATCGTGGGCTGCTCGCTGCTGCTGGGCAATCTGTTTGGCATGAACGGCGTGTGGGCGGCTTTTCCGGCGGCAGAGGCGCTGACGGCGGTGCTGACGGCCTGTCTGCTGCGGCGGGTGGTCCGGCGTACAGAGGAATAAGAGACGAGCTTGGGAAACGGCTGGCGCACTGCGCCGGCCGTTTTTTATACGTACAGCTCCTGTTCCCGCAGGCTCTCCTCCGGGGAGAGCCCCGGTGCGGCGGCACGACCCACCAAGGCCCGCCATTGGGCGGGGGACTGGCCGGTCTCTTTTTTGAACACCCGGCACAGATAGTTTGCGCCGGAAAATCCGCATAGGCTGGCCACCACCTCCAGCGTGTATTCCCGATGCTGCAAAAGCCGCATGGCCGCTTCAATGCGCACCCGGGTCAGATAGCGCCCGGGAGAGACCCCCACTGCGTGGGTAAAAGCCCGCACCAGGTGGCTTTTGCTTACGCCCAGCCGCTCGCTTAGCTCCTCCACCCCGTACAGACCGGCGTAATTCTGCCGGATATCCTCCATGGCGGCCGCTACAAGGGGCGGCAGGGCCGGGGCGGCTGCGTCGGCTTCTGCCAGCTCACACAGCAGGGCAAAGGCGATCTGGCTGTGAACACGGCTGCGCCCGGCCTGTTCAAAGGCCAGCTGCTCCATCAGCTCGGCGGCAGCGGGGCAGGTCTCGCCCTTGGCCAAAAAGGGCGGGCTGTTCAGCCCCGCCAGAAACTGTGCCGGAGCCTGGCCGGTGAGCAGGGCACAGAGCAGGTGGCTGCCCCCTTGGGGCGACAGCTCCAGCGGGCTGCGGCTCAGGATGAGCTGTCCGGCCAGGGCTGTCTGGGGCGGCAGCGCCCCTGGGTCTGCCAGGGCGGCGGTGCATTGGCCGCTGGATACCAGGCATACCCACAGCCCGTCTCCTTCCAGGCAAAGGGGCGCAGACAGCTGAAGATCCCGCAGGGCAGCCAGGGCGATGGTGGTACGCCAATCGTAAATCAATATCTGACACCTCTAATCAATAAAATGCTATTTCATAACACAAAATTATCTGCTATTATAATAACAACGAAGCGGCGCACCGTCAAGTAAACGCCGCAGACCACCGTGAATTATAATGGAGGCAAATGACCTATGGCTTCGATTAGCTGCCAGCATATCTACAAGATCTACCCGGGCGCAACCGCTCCGTCCGTTACCGACTTCAACCTGGAGATCCAGGATAAGGAGTTCATCATCTTTGTCGGCCCCTCTGGCTGCGGCAAGTCCACCACCCTGCGTATGATCGCCGGCCTGGAGGAGATCTCCAAGGGCGAGATGTACATCGGCGGCCGTCTGATCAACGACGTCCCCCCGAAGGACCGTGATATCGCCATGGTGTTCCAGAGCTACGCTCTGTACCCCCATATGACCGTTTACAAGAACATCGCTTTCGGCCTGGAGCTGCGCAAGACCCCGAAGGACGAGATCGACAAGCGCGTGCACGAGGCTGCTAAGATCCTGGAGATCGAGCACCTGCTGGACCGCAAGCCCAAGGCTCTGTCCGGCGGCCAGCGTCAGCGTGTTGCCCTGGGCCGTGCTATGGTCCGTAACCCGGCCGTCTTCCTGCTGGACGAGCCCCTGTCCAACCTGGATGCTAAGCTGCGTACCAGCATGCGCACCGAGATCATCAAGCTGCACAAGAAGCTGGCTACCACCTTCATCTACGTTACCCATGACCAGACCGAGGCTATGACCATGGGCGACCGTATCGTTGTTATGAAGGACGGCATCATCCAGCAGGTGGATACCCCCCAGAACCTGTACGATATGCCCTGCAATATGTTCGTGGCAGGCTTTATCGGCAGCCCCCAGATGAACTTCCTGGACGGCACCCTGATCAAGAAGGGCGACCAGTACGGCATTGACCTGGGCGGCGACATCATCCCCCTGCCCAAGGAGAAGACCGCTGACGGCAAGCTGGATGCTTACGTTGGCAAGAAGATCAAGATGGGCATCCGTCCTGAGGACATCGATGATGAGCCTGAGTTTATGGCAAAGCACACCGACTGCCAGCTGGATGCACAGGTGGATGTGTCCGAGATGATGGGCGCTGAGATCTACCTGTACCTGGAGTACAAGGGCAACAAGATGACCGCCCGTGTGGCTCCCACCTCCAAGGCTCGCAACGGAGACACCGTCCGCGTGGCATTCGATCCCCACAAGGTCCATGTGTTCGACGTGGAGACCGAGCAGACCATCCTGAACTGAATTTTTCAGCACGATCATTTTTGATCCTCCTACTCATTGGGAAAACCGTCGAGGGCAGCCGCCCTTGGCGGTTTTTCTTTTTAACGTTTTCTTTATACAATTTTAATGCTCCCGCCGCCTTTTTTATCTGCTCTTTATTCTGCGGGAGTAAAATGAAAAACTATAAGGAATAAAGGAGGAGATCCTATGGGGGAAGCGCTGCGAAGAGCGCGGCGTCTGAGCTCGTTTCAAATCATAAGTTTGGGTTTTGCAGCGGTGGACTTGGTGGGTGCTTTGGCATTGATGCTGCCTTTGGCTACCCAGAGCCGCTGCGTCACCCCCTTTCGGGAGGCGCTGTTTACCTCCACCTCGGCGCTGTGCGTGACAGGGCTGGTGGTACGGGATACCGGCAGTTATTGGTCGGTATTTGGGCAGAGTGTGATCCTGGTGCTGATCCAGATCGGCGGCTTGGGTGTTATCACCGTGGGGGCGGCGCTGGCTTTGCTGGCAGGGCGCAAGATCTCCTTAAAGCAGCGCAGCACCATGCAGGAGGCCTCGGCTGCGCCGCAGGTGGGCGGCATCGTGCGGCTTACCGGCTTTATCCTGCGGGCGACGCTGTTGTTTGAGGCTGCCGGTGCCGTGGCGCTGATGCCGGTATTCTGCCGGGATTATGGGCTGCGGGGCATTTGGATGGGGATGTTCCACTCCATTTCCGCTTTCTGCAATGCAGGCTTTGACCTGCTGGGTACAGAGCAAGCCCCCTATGTATCCCTGACAGCATACGCTGCAGATCCGCTGGTGTCGCTGGTGATCGCCGGGCTGATCGTTGCGGGCGGCCTGGGTTTTTTGACCTGGGAGGATATCCGCACCCACCGGCTGGATCTGCGCCGTTACCGGATGCAGAGCAAGGTCATCCTGGCCACCACAGGCTTGCTGATCCTGCTGCCGACGGTCTATTTCTTCTTTTTTGAGTTTACACAGGGCAGCATCGGCCAGCGTTTTCTGCTGTCGCTGTTCCAGGCCATTACCCCCCGTACTGCAGGTTTCAATACTGCGCAGCTGGCGGAAATGAGCGGCGGGTCCCAGTCCCTGATGATCACGCTGATGCTGACCGGCGGCTCGCCGGGGTCCACAGCCGGCGGTATCAAAAATACCACGCTGGCGGTGCTGATCGCCACAGCCGTGGCGACCTTCCGCCGCCGGGAGGACGCCCAGTTCTTTGGACGCCGGTTGGATGGCAGCGTGGTCAAACAGGCGGTCACGGTGCTGGGGATGTACCTGGTACTGTTTTATGGGGGCGCACTGGCCATCTCCACGCTGGAGGGGCTGCCCATGTCGGCCTGTCTGTATGAGACAGCCTCGGCTGTGGCAACGGTGGGCCTGACTTTGGGCATCACCCCTACGCTGGGCGCAGCGTCCCAGCTGATCTTGATCGCATTGATGTTCTTGGGACGCGTGGGCGGCCTGACCTTGATCTATGCTGCGTTCAGCAGCAGCCCGGTGCGTTCCCGCCTGCCGCAGGAAAAGATCACGGTGGGCTAAGGATAAGCGCTGCGCTGTCTGCAGCCATCGTATAAAAGCCCCCTTGCGGGGGAAAGAGGAGATAAAACCATGAAATCCATTCTACTCATCGGTTTGGGACGTTTTGGCCGGCATATCGCCTACCAACTCAATGAGCTGAGGCACCAGGTGCTGGCGGTGGACAACAACGAGCAGCGGGTGAACGATGTGCTGTCCTTTGTTACCAGCTCCCAGATCGGAGACAGCACCGACGAGGCGTTCCTGTCCACGCTGGGTGTGCGCAACTTTGACGTGTGTATCGTGGCCATCGGCGAGGATTTCCAAAGCTCGCTGGAGACCACCTCTCTGCTCAAGGAGCTGGGGGCACAGTTTGTGGTGTCCCGTGCAGAGCGGGACGTGCAGGCGAAGTTCCTGCTGCGCAACGGGGCAGATGAGGTGCTCTACCCGGAAAAACAGCTGGCCAAATGGGCCGCTATCCGGTATAGCTCCGAGCATATCCTGGATTACATCGAGCTGCAGGGGGATTACGCTATCTTTGAGGTGAGCCTGCCGGAGGAATGGGTAGGCCGCAGCATTGGGGAGCTGAATATCCGCAAAAAATACCACATCAATATCCTGGCTGTGAAGCAGGACGGCGAGATGGAGCTGCGTATCACCCCGGATACGGTGCTGACCAAGAACCAGACCCTGCTGGTGATCGGAGAGTACCGGTCGCTGCAAAAGTGTTTCCATATCTGATACCGGATATTTTGTGAGCGTGCATGGGAAAGGGGGCCTTTCTGTATGGATTGGATACTGCTTGTTGTGCTGCTGGTGATTTTTGGCGGCGGTTTTTGGGTGATGGGGCGGCTGGACCGCTTTGTGGCACAGTGCGTCCGCCAGACGCGGCGGGAGACCAAAGCCCAGCGGCCTCGTCAGCTGGAACTGGAACAGCTGGGGGAGGATGCGCTGCTGGATGCGGTCCGTAGCTACTGTGAGCAGCACGAGGATGCCCGCCTGACCCTGTGGGATGGCGCCCCGTGGGACGATGCCGGGTAAGGGAAGTATATATCGTAAGTGCTACGGGCAGGGGAGGGTGTGTCGGCGGTTCCGCCGGTGGGCCCTCCCTCCTGCTTTTCCGGAGCAGACAGCGGGTCTGTCTGGTCTTTTTTGCGACATCGTGGTACAATAAACCTGCGTATCACAGGAGGTGAAAAGCAGCATGGAACAACGGCAGCACAGGCCCCCGCAGCATATTTTGGCCTGCCTTTCTTCCTCGCCGTCCAATGCAAAGATCGTGCATACCGCTGCCGAGATGGCGCGGGCATTTGGCGGCGTGTTCACAGCACTGTATGTCCGCACTCCGGCGGATGCCCGCCTTTCGGAGGCAGATAAAGCCCGTCTCCAGGCGCATATCCGCCTGGCAGAGCAGGAAGGTGCAGAGATCGCAGAAGCATATGGCGAGGATGTGCCGGACCAGATCGCAGAGTTTGCTCGGGTGTCCGGCATCACAAAGATCGTGCTGGGCAGCGCCAGCGTGCGGCCCCGGCTGGGCCGCAGACAGCCCACCCTGACCGAGCGGCTGACCCACACAGCCCCGGAGGTGGAGATCTATATCATCCCGGACGCAGGCCCGCAGGCCCGGTATCGGGCCGGGCGCAGCCTGTTCTCCCAGGCGGTGGCGCCTACCCCGTGGGATCTGGTGGTCACCGCAGCGCTGCTGGCGGCGGTGACAGCGGCCGGGAGCCTGCTGCAAGGCTGGGGTGTGGCGCAGTACAATATCATCATGCTGTATATGGTGGGAGTGCTGCTGACAGCCCTGTGCACCAAAGGGTATGTCTGCGGGGTGCTGGGGTCGGTGCTGAGCGTGGCGCTTTTCAACTTCTTTTTTACTACGCCCGAACTCACCTTTCATGCCTACGACCCTGGCTACCAGGTCACCTTTGGGCTGATGCTGACCACAGCGGTGGTGGTCAGTACGCTGACCACCCGGCTCAAGACCCACGCAAAACTCTCGGCCCGGGCGGCCTGGCGCACCAACCTTTTGTTCGACACCAGCCAGCTGCTGCAAAAAGGCCAGAGCGAGGCCGAGATCCTGTCGCTGACGGCGCGGCAGCTGGTCAAACTGCTGGATCGGCAGGTGGCGGCGTTTCCTGCACAGGAGGGGGAGCTGGGGCCGGGGCAGTCCTTTGGCGCACAGCCGGGCAGCCCCCTTTTGACGGATCTGCCGGCAGAGCGCGCTGCTGCGGAGTGGGCCTTTGCCCACCGCAAACGGGCAGGAGCCTTTACTGGCAACGGCCCGGAAGCAAAGGGAATGTACCTGGCGCTGCGTACGGCTATGGGGGGCGTGTTCGGTGTAGTGGGTGTGGACCTGACCAGCGGCCCGCTGGAAGCCTTTGAAAACAGCGTCCTGCTCTCCATTTTGGGCGAATGTGCGCTGGCAATGGAGAACTGCACCAACGCCCGGGAAAAAGAGCAGGCCGCCATCCGGGCGGAGAACGAGCAGCTGCGGGCCAATTTGCTGCGGGCCATCTCCCATGACCTGCGCACCCCGCTGACCGCGATCTCCGGCAACGCCAGCAACCTGCTGACCAACGATGCGGTGCTGGATGCGGCTGCCCGACGCCAGATCTGTACGGATATCTGGCAGGACTCCCAGTGGCTGATCGGCTTGGTGGAGAACCTGCTGGCCATTACCCGCATTGAGGATGGCCGGATGCAGCTGCGTTTGTCGCCGCAGCTGGTAGAGGAAGTGGTGGAGGAAGCGCTGCACCATGTGGGGACACATGGGGCGGAACAGCGGGTAACAGCCCACTACCCGGACCAGGTGCTGCTGGCAGATATGGATGCCCGGCTGATCATGCAGGTGGTCATCAACCTGGTGGACAATGCCCTGAAATATGCGCCCGCTCCGGCTCATGTGGAGGTCACCGTGCGTCCGGAAGGACAGGATGTGGCCGTACAGGTGGCGGATAATGGGCCGGGCATCCCGGATGACGGCAAGGACAAAGTGTTCGAGATGTTCTATACAGGGCCAGCCCGTGTGGCGGACAGCCGCCGCAGCCTGGGGCTGGGGCTGCCGTTGTGCAAAGCCATCGTCAATGCCCATGGCGGTACCCTGACTCTGACCGACAATACCCCTCACGGCTGTGTATTTACCTTTACACTGCCACAAAGCAAGGTGGATATCCATGAATAAACCATTGATCCTGGTGGTGGAGGATGATGCGCCGGTGCGCAGCCTGATCACCACCACACTGCGTGCCCACGACTACAAATTTTTGACCGCTGCAAACGGAGAGACAGCTCTGATGATGGCCTCTACCCATAACCCGGATATCATGCTGCTGGACCTGGGTCTGCCGGATATCGACGGGGTGGAGGTGATCCGCCGGGTGCGTGCCTGGTCGCAGCTGCCCATCCTGGTGCTCAGCGCCCGCAGTGAGGATGCAGACAAGATCGAGGCGCTGGACACCGGCGCAGACGACTACCTGACCAAGCCTTTCTCGGTGGAGGAGCTGCTGGCGCGGCTGCGGGCCACCCAGCGCCGGTTGGCGCTGATGCCTGCTGCGGAGGGTACGGGGTCGGTCTTTCAGAACGGGCCGCTCCGGGTGGACCTGGCGGCGGGCTGTGTCTGGCTGTGCGGCGAGGAACTGCACCTGACCCCCATTGAGTACAAACTGCTCTGCTTGCTGGCGCAGAATGCCGGCCGGGTGCTGACCCATACGGCGATCACCCAAAAGATCTGGGGCAGCAGCTGGGACAATGACCTGGCCTCCCTGCGGGTGTACATGGCTTCTCTGCGCAAAAAGCTGGAAGCAGCCCCCGGTGCGCCGCAGTTCATCCAGACCCATGTAGGCGTGGGCTACCGGATGCTGAAGGTAGAAGAACCCGCCGGAGAAGAAAAGGAACAATAAAAAGAGACCCGCTGGCAGCTGCCAGCGGGTCTTGTGTTTTAACAGGTCATACACCAAAGTTCAGCCGGATATCCCCCAGGCTGCATTGGACGGAGAGGGCGGCGCTGCCGGAGCTGGTCTGGTAGTGGGTGCCCTGGCTCTGGCCATTGACCGTGACTTCGCCCAGGGCGCACCGGGCATTGGTGCGGCAGCTGTCCGCTGCATCGGCCAGGCCCAGGGTCAGATCTCCGGCGGACAGTTCCAGCTCTGCCTCCCGCAGGCCCTCCAGGCGGGCGATCTTCAGATCACCCATATCCATCTCCGCATCCAGCTCCTGGACGGCGGCGCTGTCGATAGCCAGGCTGCCCATAGAGAGGGCAAAATCAGCCTCATTGGCCTGGAGCTGCTCCAACTGGATATTGCCCATGGCCATATCCGCCGAAAATTCCCGGCTGCGCACCGCCTTGGCGGACAGATCGCCCATGCTCAGTTCCAGATCCATGTCGTCCACGGAAAGGCTGCCCAGGTCTGCATCACCCATAGCCAGGTACAGGTCCAGGCTGCGCAGAGCCTCCGGCGGCAGGGTGATGGTGAGCACAGGATTCGACCACTTGTGGGGATCGACGTTTGCAGGGACCTTGTAGCGGATCAGATATTCGTAGCCATCATCGTCCTGCTGGCGCTGGCAGAGCAGCCAATCCCGGCGGAACTCCTGGAAGTCCAGGGTGGCGGCGGTGGCGTTTTCGTCCACCTGGAACACCACGGAACCAAAGTCCAACTGCAGTTCCAGATCCCGGATCTCCTCCAGCGAAACGCTCTGCTGGAAGCTCTCTACCTCGTGCTTAGAGGTGTCCTGGCTGGTGAATACAGCCGTGCTGGGCGTCTGGATGAGGGGGATGGGGCCCGTCTTTGCCGAGGGCAGCACAGAGACCAGCCCAAAGGCCAGCACAGCGGCGGCAAAGCCCCCCAGAGCAAACCACTTGGCTCTGCTGCGCTGGCGGGAGCGGGCATTGGCTGCGGCCGGCGGGGTGGGGACAGTGGGCAGGGACTGGGCCTCCAGCAGCTTTTTGGCCAGCTGCTCCGGGCTGCCCAGCTCTGCAATGACCTCGGCTTCCTTTTCAGGGCCGGCAGCGTCAAAATACTCCTCATAATAGCGCAGCGCATCGCAGCGCTCCGCATCGGGCAGGGGGGACAAAAGCTGCTCCAAAGCAGCCATAAATTCAAAACGGGTCATATGTTAATCCTCCTGAAAGATCTGGTGGATGCTGGCGGAATAGGCGTTCCACTCTGCCTTGTAGGCGGCCAGCTGGGCCCGTCCGGCAGGGGTGATCATGTAATAACGGCGGTTGCGGCCATTGCAGGAGGCATCGTAAGCGGTAAGATGTCCGTCCTTCTGCAAACGGCGCAGCACAGGGTAAAGGGTGGATTCGCTCAGGTCCAGTGCCTGTTTGATCTCCTGGGTGATCTTATAACCATATGCGCCCTCGGGCTCCTTGGACACGATGGCCAGCACCACCGCATCCAGCAATGCTGCGCCGGTGGTAAAACTCATGGGTTCTCCCTCCTCTCTGGGGGCGGGGGCCGCCCGATTCCGATCTGCCGTAAATAACGGTTTCTCTTATATAATATTATATAGCATATAGTATGCACACCGTCAAGAGACTTCGCTGCAAAATTTGTGAAAAAAACCGCCCCTGCCGGCCTTTTGGGGCGGCAAGGGCGGACAGGGGGGGCAAAGCGGGTCAGGTCTGGGGGTCGGTCAGCACAAAGGTCAGCTCTGCGGTAACGGCACACTGGCCATCCACCCAGGCAGAGGCGGTGCCCATGCCCACCGGGCCGTGCTGAGCGGTAAGCTCGCAGTGGAGAGTGAGCAGGTCGCCAGGCTGGACCTGGCGGCGGAACCGGGCATTTTTTACCCCGCCGAACAGCGCCAGCTTACCGGCGTTCGCCGGCAGAGAGAGGGCGGCTGCAGCGCCGGTCTGGGCCAGCGCTTCCAGAAGAAGCACGCCGGGCATCACCGGCTGTCCAGGGAAATGCCCGCAGAAAAACTGCTCGTTCCGGGTGACACATTTGCGGCCGATGGCCCACTGCCCCGGCTCGTAGTCCAGGATGCGGTCTACCAGCGCAAAGGGGTAGCGGTGAGGCAGCAGTGCTTCCAGCTGCTGGGCGTTCATGGTCAGGGGCTGGGTGCGGGGGCTGCGGGGCTCGGTCATGGGTCAGCCCTCCCATCTGCGCAGAGCCAGGCAGGCATTGTGGCCGCCAAAGCCCAGGCTGTTGGAAAGGGCGTATTCCATCTTCATCTCCCGGCCGGTGTTGGGCACATAATCCAGGTCGCAGTCCGGGTCCGGCTGTGCGGAGTGGATGGTGGGAGGGGCAAACTGGTCTCGCAGGGCCAGTGCCGTAAACACCGCTTCCACACCGCCTGCGGCACCCAGCAGATGGCCGGTCATGCTCTTGGTGCTGGATACGGCCAGCTCCCCGGCATGGGGGCCGAATACCGAGTGGATCGCAGCGGTCTCGCAGGTGTCGTTCAGCGGGGTGCCGGTGCCGTGTGCGTTGATATAGTCCACCTGCTGGGGCTGTACACCGCCATCGGCCAGGGCCAGCCGCATACAATCGGCAGCGCCTGCGCCGCCGGGAGCCGGGGCGGTGAAGTGATAGGCATCGCAGTTGGAGCCATAGCCCACCACTTCGGCGTAGATATGCGCGCCGCGGGCCTGGGCCTGCTCCAGATCTTCCAGCAGCAGCACACCGGCGCCTTCGCCCATCACAAACCCGGCACGCCGGGCATCAAAGGGCAGGCTGGCGGCGTTGGGGTCGCTGCTGGTAGAAAGGGCCTTCATGCTGGCAAAACCGCCCATGCCCAGGGGGCTGATGCAGCTCTCAGCACCGCCGCAGAGCATGGCCCGCTCGTATCCGTCCCGGATGCGGTGGAAGGCATCGCCTACGGCATTGGTGCCGCCTGCACAGGCAGTGACCGGGCAGCTGCACTGGCCTTTCAGACCAAAACGGATGGCTACCTGTGCGGCCGCCATGTTCACGATGGCCATGGGCACAAAATAGGGGCTGACCTTGTCGAAGCCTTTCTCCTGCCCACGGGCGTGCTGCTGCTCGATGATGGGCAGACCGCCGATGCCGCTGGACAGGATCACGCCGGTCTGCTCCGGAGCGGCAGAAACATCCAGTCCGCTGTCCGCCAGTGCTTCGGCGGCGGCAGCCAGGGCAAACTGTGCAAACCGGGCCACCTTACGGGCCTCGCGGCGGTCGATGGCGGTGCTGGGGTCAAAATCCTTGACTTCGGCAGCCAGGGTGCAGGGCAGCGCCGAAGCATCGAACTGGGTGATGGGGCCGATGCCGCAGCGTCCCTCCCGGGCGGCGGCCCAGCTCTCGGCAGCGGTCAGACCCAGGGGGCTGACCATGCCAAGGCCGGTGATCACAACTCTGCGTTTTTCCATGTTGTATCTTCCTTTCAAATCGCCATGCCGCCGTCCACACACAGTACCTGACCGGTGAGATAGCTGCTGGACTCCTGGGCAAAAAAGCCCACAGCCTGGGCAACTTCCTCCGGCTGGCCCGGCCGTCCGGCGGGGATGCCCTGGACCATGCCCTCCCGCACAGCCTGGGGCAGGGCGGCGGTCATATCGGTCTCAATGTAGCCGGGTGCCACGGCGTTTACCGTGATGTTCCGGGAGGCCAGCTCCCGCGCCAGGGTCTTGGTCAGACCGATCATCCCCGCCTTGCTGGCGGCGTAGTTGGCCTGGCCGGGGTTGCCACGCAGGGCCACCACACTGGCAAGGTTGATGATGCGGCCATAGCGCTGGCGAACCATCCGGCGGGCAGCTTCTTTGCAGCAGAGGAATGTGCCTTTCAGGTTTGCATCCATCACCTGGTCAAAGTCCTGCTCGGACATCCGCAGCAAAAGTCCGTCCCGGGTAATGCCTGCGTTGTTGACCAGGATATCCACCCGGACAAACTGCTCTGCTGCCTGGCGGAACAGTTCGGCACAGCCTTCGGCGGTGCTTACATCTGCCTGCACAGTCAAAGCCTCTGCTCCGGCCTGCCGGCACAGGTCGGCGGTCTCTGCGGCCGCCTGTGCCCCGTGGCAGTAGTTCACCACCACGCAGCAGCCCTGGCGGGCCAGCTGCAGGCAAACGGCACGGCCGATGCCCCGGCTCCCGCCAGTGACGACCGCTACGCGGCGCAGCTCAGCAGTGTCGCTCATAGTGTTTCTCCTTTCCAGGCTGTCAAAGCAGCGTCCAGGGTTTCCGGGGTGTCGGCAAAGGCGCAGACTACCTCACTGCCCAGGGTCTTTTTCACAAAACCGCTCAGGGTGCTGCTGGGGCCCACCTCCAGGATGTGGTCTACCCCCAGCTCGGCCAAGCGGCGCAGCGTATCCTCCATATAAACGCTGCTCTGTACCTGGCGCACCAGCAGAGCAGGGATGGAGTCCTCGGGGGATTTTTCCCGTCCCAGGCAGTTGAACAGCACCGGGATCTCCATGGGACCAAAGAGTTCGGTGACAAAGCGCTGCTCCAGCGCCTGGCCTGCCGGAGCCATCAGGGTGGTGTGGAACGGCCCGCTGACCCGCAGGGGGATGCAGCGCCGGGCGCCTGCCTCCTTGGCAAGCTGGGCTGCCAGGTCTACGGCATCCTTTTGTCCGCCGATGACCAGCTGACCGGGGCAGTTGTAGTTGCAGATCTCCACCACGCCTTTTTCCCGTGCCCGGGCGCAGCACTCTGCCAGGGGAAGGCGGTCCAGCCCCATCACGGCGGTCATCCCGCAGGGGATGCCTTCAGCGGCCTGGGCCATGGCTTTGCCGCGGAAGGCGGCCAGCTCGATGGCCTGTTTGGGGGTGAACACACCCGCAGACTGCAAAGCGGCGTATTCGCCCAAGGACAGCCCGGCTGCATAGTCCGGCTGGAAGCCTTTTTCTTTCAGCACAGCCCAGACACCGGCATCAAAGGCCACCAGGCAGGGCTGGGTATATTGCGTCTCGTCCAAAAGGTGGTCGGGGTCTTCAAAGCAGACCTGGTGCAGGTCAAAGTCCAGCTCGGCGCTGTCAAATGCCTGCCGGAATACGGCAGAAGCATCGTAGAACGCCCGTCCCATACCGGGACGCTGGCTGCCCTGCCCTGTATAAAGTACAGCAGTTTTCATGCTTGGGGCCTCCATTCTTCCAACAATTCGTCCATCAGTTCCCGCACACTGCGCATCCTGTCCAGCCGGGGGGCGCTGGACCCGCAGAAGAACAGCCCGTTTTCCAGATCGCCTTGTACCGCTGCGATCAGCGCCTGGGTGATGCAGTAGGGTACGGCAGCCGGGTCGCAGCCTTTCAGGCAGCGGGCGCAGTGCCGGGGGGCAAAACGCTGCCCGGCAGCCAGTTTCTGCACCAGGGGGGTGTTCAGCGCCCGGGCGGGCATACCCACCGGGCTATGGATGATGCGCAGGTCCTCCTGCCGGGCATGGAGCAGTACGTCCTTGTAGCCCTGGCTGGCATCGCACTCGTAGGTGGTGATAAAGCGTGTGGCCAGCTGCGCCCCTGCTGCGCCCAGCTGGACATAGCGGGCGATATCCGCCCCGGTGTATACACCGCCGGCCACAAAGACCGGGATCTGTCGCTGGAACCGTTCCTCATAGGGGTGCAGCTCTGCCAGCAGAGCAGGCAGGGCTTGTTCCAGGGTCTGGCAGCGGCTGTTTTCCAGCTCGGTCTCGTCAAAACCCAGGTGCCCGCCTGCTTCGCAGCCTTCCAGCACCACAAAGTCAGGGCAGCGGCCGTACTTATCTGCCCAGCGGCGCAGCAGCAGCCGGGCAGCCCGGCTGCTGGATACGATGGGGGCAATGGCGGCGCTGCCGGGGGGCACAAGAGCGGGCAGCTCCAGGGGCAGACCGGCGCCGGAGATCACCGCATCCGCACCCGCCTGGACAGCGGTGGCCACAGCCTGGGCGTAGTTCTGGGTCGCTACCATGGCGTTGACCGCCACCAGCCCCCGCCCGTTGGCCAGGCGTTTGGCTTTCTGCACCTCAGCGGCCAGGGCGCGGCAGTTGGCGGCAGCGGGGGCCCGGGCAAAATCGGGTTCACGGTAGCCTGCATCGGCGGTGGAGATGCAGCCCATGCCGCCGCAGGCGGCCACGGCACCTGCCAGGCCGCCCAGAGATACACCGACCCCCATGCCTCCCTGCAGGATGGGCACGGGCAGGGCTTTGCCCGCCAGGGTCAGCATAGCTGTCCCAGCGCGGCGGCGCGCTGCCTCCCATCCTGCCAAAGGTCGGCCAGGATCTCCGAAGCGGGGCGGATCTGGTGCAGCAGTCCGGCGCACTGGCCGGCCATCAGGCTGCCGGTGTCGGTGTCGCCTTCCAGCACAGCCCGGCGCAGGCTGCCCAGGGTGCGCCGCTCCAGCTCCATCTTATCGGCACCGGCTTTTTCCATCCGCAGATATTCCCGGCTCATGCGGTTTTTCAGCACACGCACCGGCGCACCGGTGCTGCGTCCGGTAACGATGGTATCGCTGTCCCGGGCATCCAGCAGCGCCTGTTTGTAATTTTCATGGATGGGACACTCCTGGCTGACCAGCAGGCAGGTGCCCACCTGGACACCGCAGGCGCCCAGAGCCAGTGCCGCAGCCAGCTGCCGTCCATCGGCAATGCCTCCGGCGGCGATCACCGGCAGATCCACGGCGTCCACCACCTGGGGCACCAGGGCCATGGTGGTCATCTCGCCCACATGGCCGCCGCTCTCGGTGCCCTCGGCAATGATGCCGTCCACCCCCAGCCGGGCCAGGTGCCGAGCCAGGATGGCGGCAGCCACCACCGGGAACACCTTGATCCCGGCGGCTTTCCAGGCCGGAACATACTTGCCGGGGTTGCCTGCGCCAGTGGTGACCACCGGCACGTTTTCCTCCACAACGATGCGGGCAAAGTCATCGGCCTGGGGGTGCATCAGCATGATGTTGACCCCAAAAGGCTGATCGGTCAGCTCCCGGCAGCGGCGGATGTGGCTGCGCAGGGTGTCCGGGTCCATAGCGCCGGAACCGATGATGCCCAGTGCGCCTGCGTTGGAGCAGGCCGCAGCAAACTCACCGGTGGCGATGTGGGCCATGCCGCCCTGGATGATGGGATACCGGGTGCCCAGAATTTCGTTCAACAGTTTCATTTGTTCGTACCTTTATATTGGAACAACATTCCGCCCCAGGTCAGCCCTGCGCCAAAGCCAAGGCAGGCCACAGTCTGGCCGGGGACAAGGCGGCCGGCTTCCGCCAGCTCGTTGAGAGCCACCGGGATGCTGGCCGCACTGGTGTTGCCGTGACGGTCCATGTTTTTGTAGAATTTTTCCGGGTCAGCCTTCAGTGCCCGGACACAGTGGTCGATGATGCGGCCATTGGCCTGGTGGCAGACCACCCAGTCCACCTGCCCCAGGGACAGCCCGCTTTGCGCCAGCACTTCGTTCAGGCAGCGGGGCAGAGCCTCCACTGCAAAGCGGAATACGGCTCGCCCGTCCATGGTGATGGGGGCCGAGCCGGTACGACAGGGCCCGCCGGCCTGGATGGCCTCGCAGCCCCGTGCCCCCAGACTGGCGGCAAAGGGGAGAGCGTCCGGAGCAAGCTGGAACACCGCTGCCCCGGCTCCATCTCCGAACAAAACGCAGGTGGAGCGGTCAGCGGGGTCCAGCAGGCGGCTCAGAGCTTCGCAGCCGACCACCAGGGCGTACTGGCCCCCAAGGGTCATCAGCAGGCCCCGGGCAGCGGCGGCTGCATACACAAAACCGGAACAGGCTGCGTTGACATCCAGGGTGGGGATATTTTCCCGCAGGGCCAGCGCCGCCTGCACCCGGCAGGCCACACTGGGGGCAGCATCCGGGGCAGAAAGGGTGGCGCAGATGCAGCAGCCGATATCGGCAGGGGACAGGCCGCTGCGTTCCAGCGCCTGTTTTGCAGCAGAAATGGCCAGGGTGGAAGCGGACTCCTCCGGGGCGCACCAGTGCCGCGTCCGGATGCCGGTGCGGCTGACGATCCATTCGTCGCTGGTATCCACGGTGCGGCTCAGATCTTCGTTGGTCACGGTACGGCTGGGCAGTGCCCCGCCGGTGGCGATCAGTTGCAAACCCTCCATGCTTCCCTCGTTTCTCCGATCTGACGGAATTTTTTGTAACGCTGCTCTGCCAGGGCTTTGCCGCCCATCCGGTCCAGTGCAGCCAGCTGGCGGCGCAGCTCAAGGTCGATGCTTTGGAACAATGCTTGGTGGGCGCGCTGCGCACCCCCCAAAGGCTCGGGGATCACTTCATCTACGATGCCGGCGTCAGCCAGGTCCTGTGCAGTGAGCTTCATTACTTCGCAGGCTTCGTTGCTGCGGGAGGCATCCTTCCACAAAATGCTGGCAAACCCTTCCGGGCTGAGCACGGAGTAGACGGCGTTTTCCAGCATCAGCAGGCGGTTGGCTACGCCCAGAGCCAGCGCACCGCCGCTGGAGCCTTCGCCCGTGACCACAGCGATCACTGGAACAGTCAGGCCGCTGAGCTGGGCCATGCACCGGGCAATAGCTTCGCCTTGGCCCCGTTCCTCGGCTTCCTTGCCGGGGTAGGCACCCGGCGTATCCAAAAAGGTCAGGATGGGGCGGCCGAACTTTTCGGCCTGCTGCATCAGGCGCAGGGCCTTGCGGTACCCCTCCGGCCCCGGCATCCCAAAGTTGCAGCGCAGATTCTCCTGTAAAGTGGAGCCTTTGCGGTGGCCGATCACGGTCACCGGGCGTCCATGGAACAGCCCTACGCCGCCCAGAATGGCCGCATCCTCCCGGCACTGCCGGTCGCCCCGCTGCTCAAAAAAGTCGGTGAACAGGGCGTTTACCAGCTCGTCGATGTGGGGGCGCTCGGGGTGGCGTGCCAGAAAGACACGGTCGGCCGGGGTCAGGGGGCCGCACTGACGCAGCAGTGCATCCTCCTGGGCCGACAAAGCGGCCAGCTGTTGGGCATGGGCGGTGATGGCGGTCATTTTATCATCGGCCTCGTCCCCCCGCAGGGCAGCGATCTGCTCGTCCAGCGGGCGCAGGGCCTGCAAAATATCTTGGATCAATTCCGTTTCCCTCCCGGAGCGTAGAGTTTCAGCAGGCGGGACAGGGTATCCCGCATCTGGGTGCGGGGCACTACCTGGTCCACAAAACCGTGTTCCAGCTGGAACTCACTGCGCTGGAACCCCTCGGGCAGCTTTTCGCCAATGGTCTGCTCGATGACCCGGGGACCGGCAAAACCGATCAGTGCGCCCGGCTCGGCCAGGGTGACATCCCCCAGGCTGGCAAAGCTGGCGGTCACACCGCCGGTGGTGGGGTGGGTCAGTACGCTGATGTACAGCCCGCCCTTGGCGGAGAACCGCTCCAGCGCAGCCGAGGTTTTCGCCATCTGCATCAGGCTGAAGATGCCCTCCTGCATACGGGCGCCGCCGCTGGCCGAAAAAATGACCAGGGGCAGCTTGTGGGCGGCGGCATACTCGATGCAGCGGGTGATCTTTTCGCCCACGGTGCTGCTCATGCTGCCCATAAAAAAGCGGCTGTCCAGCACGGCTGCCACCAGGGGGCGGCCGTCGATGCGGCCCACACCGGCCACGACTGCCTCGTTCAGGCCGGTCTTGGCCTGTTGGGCGGCCAGCTTGCCCGCATACCCGGGGAAGGCCAAGGGATCTTGCGCAGAGAGATTGGCCTCCAGCTCCCGGAAGCTGCCGTGGTCAAGGATGGTGGACAGCCGATAATACCCGCCGATGGGCAGATGTACGCCGCAGTTGGGGCAGACATATTGGCTTTTGACCCAGACCTGACGGGTAGCCCGCCGTCCGCAGTGGCTGCACTCGGCAAATTGGGGCTGCTGCCAAATGGTCCCGGCGTCCCGCAGCGCTTTGTGACGAAAGCTGCGCTGCCTGACCTGGCTGGGCAGCAGATCTCGGATATCTCTCATACCGGCCCCTCTTAGGCGGCAGCCTCGGTCAGGTAGCGGTAGATGTCGCCCACAGTCTTGAGCTGAGACAGCTGGTCGTCCGGCACAGACACGCCGCAGGCATCTTCCAGAGCCATGTTCAGCTCCACAGCATCCAGGCTGTCAGCCTCCAGGTCCTCGGTCAGGCTGGCTTCCATCGTGACCTTCTCGGGGTCGCAGTTCAGGGTGTCGGCAACGATCTTCTTCATCTCATCAAAGCTCATCATAATAAAAATCTCCTTTGTATTGCTCGAAGGTGTGTTATACTTTTCATGACTGATAGCTCAAAAGTTTTAACTATCGACTGAAGCCATTATAATCCGGACAGAAAGATTGTCAATAGATTTAGTTAAAAATATTTAGCTTTTACGGAATTTTCACACTTCCTGCCGGGATACTGCCCTGGGTTTTACGCAATTTTCGTGGATTTTACACCAGGCGGTTCTGTGCAGCCAAAGGTTTACCCAGGTTTTGCCTGGGGCTGGTTTCAGCGCAGGCTGGGAATGGATACAATAGAGGCGTACCCGAAAGTAAAAGATTGGATACGGGCAGGAACGCCCTGGAAAGTGAGGAACCCTGGAATGGATAAGAAAACTATGATCTCCCGCCGCGGCTTTTTGAAGGCCGGGGCCGCTGTGTCTGCGTTGGGCATGATGGCAGCTGCTCCCGCTGCTGCTTCTGCTGCCGCTCCCGCTGCTGTGGAGGAGGAGAACGGCCTGCTGGATGTGTTTAAGAAGCCGAAGTACATCTTTCTGTTCATCGGCGACGGCATGGGCACGGTGCAGATCCAGTCTGCCCGTTTTTATAAAGGCACCGTAGAGAATGATGGCGCAGTGACCGAGGCTGACCTGAGCTTCACCGGGTTCCCCGCTGTGGGCAGCGTGACCACCTACGACAGCACCTCTTTCTGCCCGGACTCTGCCTCCACGGCTACCTCCATCGCTACCGGTTACAAGACCGAGAGCGGCGTCATCAATATGTGCCCCTGGACCCGGGATGTGCCCTACGAGACCATTGCCGAGAAGCTGCATAAGCAGAAGGGCTATAAGGTGGGCGTGGTGTCCACCGTTAACATCGACCATGCTACTCCGGCTGCGTTCTATGCGCACCAGGCCAGCCGCAAGAACTACTATGACATTGGTGTGGAGCTGGCCAACAGCGGCTTTGAGTATTTTGCCGGCGGCGAGTTCCAGAAGGTGAAGGGCAACGGCAATGTGCCGGATAACCACGCTGTGGCTGCCCAGGCAGGCTACCGTGTGGTGACCAGCCAGGCAGAGGCGGCTGCGCTGCCCGCCAATGCAGGCAAGACCCTGATCATTGCCCAGAACCTGGCCGACGGTCAGTCCATGAACTATGCCATGGATGCCGCCCCGGGCGAGTGGCAGCTGACCGATTATGTGAAGAAGGGCATCGAGCTGCTGGATAACGGCAAGGGCTTCTTCCTGATGACCGAGTCCGGTAAGATCGACTGGGCCTGCCATGCCAACGATGCAGCTGCCTCCATCCACGATGTGCTGGAGATGAGCAATGCTGTGCAGGCTGCGGTGGACTTCTATAACCGTCACCCCAACGAGACTCTGATCCTGGTCACTGCCGACCACGAGACCGGCGGCCTGGCCATTGGCTACAAGACCACCAACTACGACACCTTCCTGCAGAATCTGACCCGTCAGAAGATGTCCTACGCAAAGTTCGATGCAGAGTATGTCTCCCGCTATGTGGCAGAAAAGACCCCCTTCGAGACCGCTATGGCAGACGTGAAGGCGAACTTTGGCCTGACCCTGCCCAACGACCCGGATGCGGCCAACGCCGGCAAGCTGCTGCTGACCGATTACGAGGCCCAGCAGCTGCGGGATGCCTACCAGCGTACCCTGGAGGTGGGCGCCTCCTCTCAGGGCAAGATGTCCCAGCTGGATTACGAGCTGTACGGCACCTACATCCCCTTCTCTATGGCCATCTGCCACGCCATCAATCACAAGTCCGGTCTGGACCACACCACCTATGCCCACACCGGCGCACCGGTCAACCTGTACGCTATGGGCGTAGGCGCCGAGCAGTTCCAGGGTGTTTACGATAATACCGAGATCTACCACAAGCTGGCCGAGCTGACTAAGGTGCAGTAAAAACAGCACCCGCTCCTTCTGATACCCTCTCTTTGCCTTGCGCAGAAAAGCCCCGCCCCGGTGTTCTTATAGAGCACCGGGGCGGGGCTGCTTGCACAGAAAGGCGAAACATAGTACAATGAACGGGAAAAGCACAGGGAGACCTGGCAATTTGCGGACAAGAAAAGGAGAAAAGCGGTATGGAGACAAGCAAGCTCAAAAAGTTCTGGGCCGAATTCAAAGCCTTTGCCATGCGGGGCAATGTGCTGGATATGGCGGTAGGTGTCGTGATCGGCTCGGCATTTACAGCCATCGTCAACTCGCTGGTAGGGGATATCATCTCCCCGGTCATCGGACTGTTTTTTAATGCGGATTTCTCCCAGGTGGGCATCACCATCGGGGATGTGACCATTGGGCTGGGTGCGTTTCTGAATGCGGTCATCAACTTTTTGATCGTGGCATTTGTGCTGTTTGTGGTGCTGAAGGTGTTCAACGCGCTGCACAAAAAGCCAGCCCCGGCGGCTCCTTCTACCAAGCTCTGCCCCTACTGTCAGTCCACCATCTCCATCAAGGCGGTGCGCTGCCCGCATTGTACCTCCAAGCTGGAGGGCTGGCCGGAAGCAGCAGACTGAGGCAAGGCTCTTTCTCTAAACCAAAAGCGGCCCCCGCTGCACAGCGCAGCAGGGGCCGCTTTTTACATTTTAGCAGGGGGGAGACAGGGGCTTATACCTGGTTCTGCTGGATCCACTGGCTCACCTGCTGGGCAATGGCCTGAACGCTGCCCTCCTCAAAGGGCACGCGGAGACCAGCGGTCTGGCACAGCTCGGTGTAGCTGGCGCAGCCTGCCCGGCGCACCAGGCGCAGATAGCGCTGCCATGCATCGGCATGGTCCTGGTTGTTCAGCAGGAAGAACTGCAGTGCCGCCATGGTGGACAGGCAGTAGTCGATATAATAGAAGGGGCACTCATAAATGTGCAGCTGCCGCTGCCAGCCCGCACCGCGGCCGTAGAAGGGCAGACCGTCGAAGTCGATCCAGGGGCGGTACTTGTGCTCCAGCTCCAGCCACTTTTCGTTGCGCTGGTCGGGGGTCAGATCCGGGTTCTGGTACATGATGTGCTGGAACTCGTCCACTGCACAGCCATAGGCCAGGAACAGCAGGCTGTCCTCGGTATGCTGCAGCTCATACTTGGCGGTGTCCTTGCCAAACAGCAGCTCATGCCAGGGGGCGGTGAGGAACTCCATAGCCATGGAGTGGATCTCGGCGCTCTCCATACCGGGACATTCCAGGTCGGCGGGGATCTTGGGGTCACGCTCGGCCACATAACCTTCAAAGGCGTGGCCGCACTCATGGGTCAGCACATCCACGTCAGCGGCGGTATCGTTCCAGTTGGCAAAGATAAAGGGTGCCTTGTAGACAGGCAGGCTGGTCATATAGCCGCCGGACATCTTGCCGGGGCGGCTCTCGACGTCAAACAGGTCGTTGTCCTGCATAAAGTCGATGAACTCTGCCGTCTCACTGCTCAGCTCGTGGTACATTTTGCGGGCAGCGTCCATGCGGGCCTGGTAGCCGGGGATGGGGTTGGGGTTGCCATCCTTAAAATAAATGGGCAGGTCTGCAAAGGTGGGGTGCTGGATGCCGGTGCGGCGGCTCTTCAGCTCGATCACCTTTTGCAGCTCCGGCACCACATCCCGTGCCACCTGGTCACGGAAGCGGCGGATCTCCTCCGGGCCGTAGCCGATGCGGTTCATCCGCACATAGGACAGCTCGCTGTAATCCTTGTACCCCAGCACCTGTGCCTGGGCGTTCAGGTTTTTGACGATCTTGGTATACAGCTCGTCCAGCTCCTGCCGGTGGGCATCAAAGTAGCCAGCTTCGGCCTCGTAGGCGCTGCGGCGCACCTTGGCATCCAGGCTCTCCTTATAGGGACCCAGCTGCGGGATGGTCAGCTGCTTGCCGTCCAGCTCTACCATAGCGCCGCCGTAGATGCGCTGGTATTCGCTGACCAGGGTGTTGTACTGCTTCTGCAGCTCCAGGGTGCGGTCGTCCATGCTCAGCACGGCATTGCGCATACCGGCCACGCAAGTGGAGCCAAAGGCCTGGGTCAAAGCATCGCAGTGGGGGTTGGCCAAAAAGGCGCGGCTGATCTCGGTATGGGCATTTTCCACAGCAGGGCCGTTGGCATCAAAAAAGTCCTGCTCGGCGTGCCAGTAGTCATCCCGGGTGTCGCAGGTATAATGGATGTTCACCAGGTTGGCGGCGGTGGTATAATCCGCAAAAGCTGCGCTCTGCTCATAATACAGGGCAACCAGCTCTTCCCCGCTGGAAGCGGCAGCGGCCTTCTGGGCCAGCTGGGCGCATTGGGCCAGCAGAGCGTCGATATCGGGGCGGGTATAATGCATCTCGCTGAATTTCATACAAAACGTCCTTTCCGGGAGATACGCTCCCAAGGGTTTTTCTTCATCTTACCACGTTTGCCCGCAAAAGAAAAGTACCATGTAAAGACACAGTCTTTCCCCACCGGTAAAAAAAATGCGCCCCAGTCCGCAGACGGGGCGCAGCGTTCATTTTTTTACGCAAAGAGAGCGACAGCTACCTGGATGCCCACACCCAGAGCCGCACCGGACAGCCACAGCAGGCCGGAGATGAACAGGTTCTGCTTCCAGGAGGGGTTGGCACGCCACAGCACGGCCAGGCCCACACCGGCACCGGTGCAAAGGCCAGCTGCCAGGCTGGAAAAACGCAGTGCGCCCTCCACATACAGCTGGGTCAGCAGCACGCTGGCGGCACAGTTGGGGATCAGGCCCACAGCGGCGGCTACCACCGGCTGGAAGAAGCCCATCCGGCCCAGCGCATCGGCAAACACGTCCTCGCCAACGCTTTCCACCACCAGCCCGCACAGCAGGCTGAAGGCAAAGATGAACACAAAGATCTCCAGGGTGTGGCGGGCGGCAGCCTTCCACAGCGGCGGGGGATTGCCCTGGGCATCGGCGTGGTCTTCGTGGCAGTCCACCTCATCGGCCCGGCCGGTGTACCCGCCCCGCAGAGAGCGGGGCAGCAGCCCCCGCAGCACAAAATCCAGGATGAAGCCGATGGCCACAGCATACACCACCTTGAGCGCGATCAGGATGGCCAGCTTGTCCCAGTAGGCAGGCATGGAAGCCAGCAGGGGGATCGCCTCGTCGCTGGTGGCCAGGTATACCGCCATCAGGGTGCCCAGGGTGATGACCCGGGAGGAGTAGAAGTTGGAGGCCACCGCAGAAAAACCGCACTGGGGCACGCAGCCCAGCAGTGCACCGGGAATGGCGCCCCACCGTCCGCCGCCGGCCAGCAGGCGCTCGATCCGCTCGCCGTGGCGTACTTCTACATATTCAATACAAAGGTAAGCGATGAACAGAAAAGGCAGCATCTTGACGCTGTCCACCAGCGCTTCGGTCAGCACCTCAAAAAACAGTTCCATACGAAAGGTTCCTCCACCTATCCAGCCGGGCCTGCGCCAGGCAATTTGCAATCAGTTTGCATTTTGTGCGGGATAGAGTATACACGATTTTGGGCCAAAGTGCAAGACTAAAATGCAAAAAGTTTGCATTTTCACAAAAAAGAATGTAGACAGGGCAGCTGCATCAAACTTTATAGCTAAAATTACTGAGATACATTGACATCTCAAGAATTTGATGTTTTAATAGGCGGTGTTATCTTTCTGCCCGAACACGCAAAAAAATGGCTGGATCGAAAGGAGATCCGTTAGAATGAACAAGACCAAATCAAAATTTTCTGTCAAAAAGCGGATGGTGGGTCTGGCAGCAGGCGTGCTGGCTCTGCTGTTGGCTGCTTTTGGTGCGGTATGGATGATCTGGGGGCCGGAACTGCGCACCCTGGGCTCCTTCCGCAAAATTCTGGACCGGAACGACGCCCATCTGGATGGAGCGGTATACGAGATGACCGTTTCCGGAGACTATTATTTTGAGGACTTTCTGGCGCAGGGTGGTGTTTCCACCGATGCAGACCTGATCGCCTTCATCACCCAGAACCTGACCAAGGGTCTGGTAGATCTGGAGTTCACGCCCCCGGATGTGGCCTGCGCCTCCTTTACTGCGCAGCTGGAAAACGGACACCAGGTGTTTGCCCGCAACTACGATTATGCCAAGACCAACACCTGCATCGTCTATACGGACCCCGGTCAGGGCCGCCATGCCTCGGTATCTACGGTGGACCTGCAGTTCCTGGGGCTGGATGTGGATCAGGATGTGACCGGCCTGATGGACAAGATCACCTGTCTGGCGGCTCCCTACATCCCCTTTGACGGCATGAATGAGGCCGGCGTGAGCTGCGGCATCTATATGACCTATCAGGGGCCGGATGCCAGCGTGGCTACGGCACAGGATACGGAAAAGCCGGATATCACCTCTACCACACTGCTGCGGCTGATCCTGGATTATGCGGATACTGTGGAGGAAGCGGTGGAGCTGGCGGAAGCCTACGACCTGCATGACTCTGCTACAAGCTCCTATCATTATATGGTGGCGGATGCTTCTGGCCGCAGCGCCATTCTGGAATGGGTGGCAGGGACCGATGCCACCGATACCGACGGCTCGGCCCGTCAGCTGCGGGTGACCTACAACGATCAGGATGCGCTGGCTCTCTCTCCCGAGTGGCAGGTGGTCACCAACTTTGTGGTGGTGCCGGAGTACTATGAGAACGAGGCAGACCGCAAGGGCGTGGACCGTTACCAGCACCTGCAGCAGCAGCTGGATCAGGCAGAAGGTCTTATGCCTGATGCGGATGCTGCCCTGGACTTGCTGGCGCAGGTGGGCCGCCGCAGCTGGAAAAACGACGACGGCAACGGCTGCACCGTCCACAGCGTGGTGTATGACCTGACCGATAAAACCGCCCTTTGGGTGCCCAACGAGCACTTCGGCGAGGCGGATCGCATCCAGCATCTTACCTTGGCAAAATAAAGGCATCATAAAACAGCACACCCCCGTCCGCTCTGGCCGCTGCACCAGAGTGGACGGGGGTGTCTGTTTTGGGGAATTGTCTATGAAAGCGAGGAAATGATAAAGGGAGGAGAGATCAGCTCCGGTACTCGGCCGGCAGCTGGTCCATGGTCTGCCACTTGGCCATAGCATCTTCCAGCTTCATGCCTTGTGCTACAGCGTCCCGGCGGCAGGCGTTGACGGCCTGGATCTCTTTCATCTTCTCGCCAGTCAGGGTATAGCCCTTCATGGAGATCAGGGTAGCCGTCCAGGCTGCCATGGGAACCAGGCAGAACAGAGCGATGACCACGGTGTTCATGCCGGGCACATAGGGGTCATACTGGGTGGGCAGACCGGACAGGCCGATCAGGCTGACCGCAATGCCGACCACGGTAGCAGACAGACTGGAGACCAGCTTGTCCACCAGGCTGAACAGGGTGCCCATGATGCCGGGGATGTACTGGCCGGAACGGTAGGTCTCGTAGTCCGAGCAGTCGGCAACCATGGGGATGGGCATATCGGCGGTGGCGTAGTAGGCGCCGTAGCCAATGCCGAAGAATACAATGAACAGGATGGTGTACAGGTTCAGAGACAGCCCGTTCTCGCCCAGGATGGACAGAGTAAAGGCATCGCTGCGGCCCCACAGCAGCAGCAGGACCAGCACGCCCACATAGCACACCAGTGCCACGGTGACGTACTTCATCAGGCTGGCCTTCTGGCCCTTTTTCTGGCTGGTACGCACGGTCAGCAGGAAGAAGGGAACACTGAACACATAGCCCAGGATCATCATGGGCAGATACAGTCCGTCGTAGTTGCCCATCATGCAGCCGTACAGCATGCACAGCACGGTGGTGTTGGTGGCAATGGACAGGGCCAGCTTGCAGCCGGCGCCGGCCACCATCAGCCGCTGCATGGGCTGGTTGTTCCGGACAATCTGCACATACTCCCGCAGCTTGAGCTTCTGCTGGGTGCTGCCGCTGATGCCAAAGTACTTGGGCTGGTCTTTTTCCCAAATGCCGATCACGGCCAGAACCGTCAGGGCAATGGAGATCAGGATGCCGATGGGGGCCAGCAGACGGTAGAAACCAGCGTCAGAGTAGCCGCCCGGGAAGCGCTTTGCCAGGATGGGGGCAAAGAACTGCATCAGACCCATACCCATCAGGCTGCCTACCGTGTTGAAGATGGTGAACAGCGGACGCTGCGAGGGGTCGTTGGTCAGTACGGTCTGACCAGAGCGGGTGCAGCTGGTCTGGAAGGTATAGCCGATGACCCACACGGCGTACAGAAGTACGAAAGCAGCGTAACGCAGGCCCATCATATGGGCGGGGATCAGGGGAGTGGCGGCGTACAGCAGCAGGATGCTGACAGCCATGATCAGGTTGCCCAGGACCATGAACGGCCGGAACTTACCAAAACGGCCGTTGGTGCGGTCCATCAGAGCGCCGATAATGGGGTCGGTAATGGCGTCGAACAGACGCATGCCGGTGACCATGACCGAGGCAAACAGCAGACCCAGCGCCAGCACGTTGCTGCCAAAGGTAGCAATGTAGGAGAGTACCAGCACATAGTATACGTTGGTAGCGCCGTTATTCAGAGGGAACAGCACCAGCTGGTAGGTTTTGGCGCGATTGATCCCAGGCGCTTTTGTGGTTTGTTCGCCCATTTGGATGAACTCCTTTCGGAAAAAAAGAAAAGGGCCTGCCCATTTCATAAGGCAGGCCCCCTTTTTGATTGTTAGGTTGTGGCTTGCTGGATCAATCCGCCTGCTTGACGGAGCGGAAGAAACCGCCCACCACCAGGAGGATGCTGGCGACCAGCAGGCAGACAACGGTTGCCACAACAATGTAGAACACACGCCAGCCCTGCGCATTGCCGGAGTTGAAGGAGAACAGACCGGCGATCATCATGATACGCTGCAGGATGCACTGGCCATACACATAGCTGTACAGTGCAATGCCGCCCAGAGAGCAGACCATGAGGACGGGGCTGTTTTCGCCCAGACGAGAGGGCAGCAGCACGGCACCGGCCACCAGGACCAGGCTTGCCACGCCAGCTGCAATAACCAGCGGCAGGTTGGTGAGAGCATTCTCAACGGTCATCATGCTGCTGTAGATGGCCAGCACAACGCCCACAATGCCCAGGATCAGGGCGCTGAGATTGAGGTAGAAAGCAGTGCCTTTTTTGTTCTTCATCTTATTCTTCCTCCTTCTTGCGCTTGCCGGACAGGACATACATCGCAGCAGACAGCACCAGAACCACGCCAGACACACCGATGCCAGCATAGTAGGTAGCACGCCACCAGGTCATCTGGTCCTGGATGTGGGTAGTAGCGTTGTAGCGGTTCATCAGGTGGCTCTCGGTCCATGCATAGATGTTCTTGTGCACGGCCTCCTTCAGCTTGCGCTGCAGGTTAGCATCGCCGTCGATGAAGTGAGCGTCCAGCACCTTGCCTTCGATCAGGTTCTGGAACAGGAAAGAGCTGCTCAGGGTGGTGACGCCGTAGAAGCCGGACTCGCCACGGGTATCGAAGCAGGTGGTACCGGAGTTCAGAACAGCGCTCCACAGGTCAACGTCATCGTAAATATCGGTGACAGCGTAGCCGATGAAGCCCCACTCGTTGGCCAGGATCTCGGTCATCAGGCCCTCGCTGGTGGTGCACTCAACAGAACCGATCTTGGAGAAAGAGGTCATCAGGCCGCGCATACCGGCGTTGTATTCGGGGGTATCGTACTTGGTAGCCTCGAATGCATACTGGTAAGCACGCAGCTCCAGCTCACGAGCACGCTGCTCGGTCATGTAGGGAGAAATGCCGCCGCGCTCGGTCTCCTGGTCGTTGAAAGCGAAGTGCTTGGGAGCAGCCACCAGGCCGTAATTCAGTGCGCCGATGGAGAATTCCATGGCTGCAACACCGGACAGGATGGGGTCCTCAGAGTAGTATTCGCCGTTACGGCCGTTGTAAGCATGACGATGGGTGTTCAGGCCGGGGCCCCACAGGATGTTGATACCGGTGAACAGGGACTCGATGCCGGTGAACTCGCCCAGCTCACGCATCAGAGCGGGGTTGAAGGTGGAAGCGCCGATGGGAGCATTGGCGAACACCTGGGGATGCCAGTTGCCGTTGGGATCGGTTGCGGGGATAGCCCAAGGAGCGTTGGGGTCCTTAGAAGCGTTCAGGTTGACAGCCACGCCGTTACCAGCGTTCTCGGTCATGTAGGTCTCGACAGTGCCGATGGACTCAGCGCCGGGGATGGTGGGGCCACCGAAGCTGAAGATGTACATAGCCTCTTCCAGGGTCAGCTGATCCAGCAGCTTGTCCCACTTGGGATCGTCGTAGGGGACACCGAACATCTCGTAGAACTGGATGCCGTTGTCCTGACCCCACAGGATGTCAGAGGTGTCGTCGTCGGTCTTGAGGGTGTAGGTCTCACCATTCAGGTTCTTGATGAGCTGCTCGTTGGTGAGGGTCATGTCGCCGTAGTGCTTGGGGAAGGTGCCTGCCCAGTCGGTACGGGTCAGGTAGGTGACCTCGCCGGGCTGGTAGTAGTTCCAGTCAGCGTAGGGCAGCTGGTTGGAGATCTTGTAGCCGGTCTTGGAGACAGAGAACAGGGTCTTGGAGATGAAGTCCTCGGTGATCTCCTTCACAAAGACCTTGGAAGCGTCGCCGGTGCCGACCATCTTCTCGGCATCCATGCCCTGGGCAGCCATGATGTTGTTCAGAGCATCGTGTGCGCCGTTGCCCACAGCAAAGTAGTAGCTGCCGGGATCCATGATGTATGCGCCAGTGGTGCCGTCAGCGTTCTCGTAGGACTCATCGTAGCTGGCGATGTACTGCAGATCGACCTTGACGGGCACGATCTCGGACTCGCCGGGAGCCAGCAGGCTGGACTTGTCAAAGTTGAGCAGCTGAACAGCAACCTTTTCCACGCCGCCGGCAATGTAGGGAGCCTGGCCGTAGATCTGCACAGGGGTCTTGCCGGGGACCTTGCCGGTGTTGGTCACCTTGACGTTGAAGGTGGCGTAGGCATTGGGTGCGCCGGTCTCGGGATCGACGGTGACATCAAAAGTGGGCTGGCCCTGCATCTCCAGATCAAAGTCGGTGTAGGACAGGCCGTAGCCGAAGCCGTAGGTGACCTCGTTGTCGTAGTTCCACTCGGTGGTGGAGCCGTAAGCGCCCACAGGGCTGGTAGCGTTGCCGGTGCCTGCTACAGAATCGTAGTAGCGGGTCTCGTAGTAACGGTAACCTGCGTACAGACCCTCAGCCTCGATGGCATATGCGCCGGGGTTGAAGCCCAGGACGCCGCCCTTACGGGTGATGACATCGGCGGTGTTGGAGTAGTACATCTGACCCATGTTCTGCATAGCAGGAGCAGACATATTGTAAGCGGTGAAGATGTCGAACAGACCGCCGGAGGGGCTGACGCGGCCGCAGAGGATGTCGGCCACGCCCAGCATGCCGTAGCAGCCAGGAGCACCGATCCACATGATGGCATCCACGTCGGGGTCATTCTTCAGGGTGCCGATCTCGACCGAGGTGGAGCTGGAGATCAGCACGATAACCTTATCGCTGGCCTTCTTTGCCATTTCGATAGCGTCACGCTCGTTCTGGGTCAGGGACAGCGGCTCGTCATGCTCAAAGCCAAGGCCCTCTGCAATGCCGCCGGGCAGGTAGTCGTGAGACTCGCAGCTGGGGCGGGCAATGACCACGATGGCGGCATCGCCATACTGGGCAAAGCTGTCCTGGTAGCTGCCGTTCACCGCAGCGATCTCCTCCACAGAAGGCTCGCCGGGGTTGTAAACTTCCATAGCGCCCTCGTTTTCGGCGTGGGGGTAGGTCTTGCCCAGGGTCTCGTAGATCTCGATCATGGTGGGGTTCAGGTTGAAGCCTGCGCCCTCAAAGTCGAACTCGTCGCCCTTCCACTCGCTGATGGTGGGCTTGATCTGCACGTCCTCGCCGTAGCTGCCGCTGCCCAGGGTGGACACGATGGTGTGGGCAAAGTCGGTGCGGTTCTGGCTCAGAGCCTGCTCCAGGCTGACGTAAACGCCCTTGGCGCCAACGCCAAAGTTAGAGCCCAGCAGGTTCTTGTGAGAACGGATGCCCAGCAGGGTCACGTTGGAGCCGCTGGCCAGGGGCAGGGCGCCGTTGTTCTTCAGCAGGACGCTGCCTTCCGCCACTTCGCGGCGGCCCAGGTCCATAGCTGCGGTGATCAGTGCCTTGGAGTTGCCGGTGCCATCCTCGTTCAGCAGCTCAGCAGGCGGGTTGAACTTGTCGTACAGCGGGTTCTCCTCGTTGTTTTCCGAGGTCAGCACCTCGCTGTGGGTGCCCAGATAGGTGTCGATGGTGCCAGCATTGGTCTCCAAAGCGACACCAGCGATCATGGAGAAGCACAGGCTGAAGCAAGCAACTCCACTCAGGCCACGCCACAACAGCTTTTTGCCGGATTGTTTCATGGTGTGTAAATCCTCCTCATGCTCATGGTTCTAAAAGATTCCTGCGATAGGGGAAAAGTATGCGATCCTCCTTTCTGCCTTTTATTTTAAACCCAGTTGGCGCTTGTGCTGTGGGTCTTGTGCAGACGGTAGTCCGGGTTGGGCTGGCTGACCTTGCGCAGATCAGCGGTATCCGTACACGGACCAGCCACAGCTTTCAGCATGGTTTTTTCGGACATTGGCACCCGGAACCGGAACACCTTCTCGCCGGTCTGCATCTCTTTCAGCTCGCCGTTGACATACAGCGCAACGGAGGGCTGGTTGGAGTACACGGTGACCGTTGTGGTGGATTCGGTGCGGTCGGCATACCGTTTTCCTGCAATATGTACAAAAGGCTCTTCAGCCCAGTACGCCTTGTAAAGGTAGAAACTGTCCTTTTTGATCTTGCGGTCAAAGGTGACCAGGCCCTTATGGTTCATGCCCGGCTCGCCGCCCTGATCTCGGGCATCGGCTGCAAAATCAAACATATTCCACACATGGGTGGACCACAGCCACTTGTGCCGTGCAAAGCATTTCAGCATATACTCGTGGTATTTTGCCTGATACTCTTCGGTGTGGTCGCCGCGGCGGGGATGTGCGCTGTGGAGGTTGGGCATACCCTCGGCACCATATTCCGAGAAGCCCAGCGGACGCTTGGGGTAGATCAGGTGGAAGAAATCCATCCAGAGGTCGTTCAGGAACAGGCCCGGCACATACCAGCCCAGATAGAGGTTCCAGCTCACCAGATCGGTGATATGGGCTACCGGGTTGAAGGGGCCGCACATGGCATAGCAGGCCAGGGTAGTCAGGCGGGAGCTGTCCATCTTGTGGCACAGCTCGTTCAGCTCCCGGTGGTTGTCCAGCATATCCGCCTTGTCCTTGGTGGAGATGGTGATCTCGTTGGAAACGCCCCAGCATACGATGGAAGGATGGTTGTAGTTCTGGGTGATCAGTTCCTTCATCTGCTGGATGGTGTTCTCCCGGCCGTGGGGCAGGTGCTCGGAGATGTAGGGGATCTCGGCCCAGACGATCATGCCGCAGCGGTCGCACAGATCATAGAAGTACTGGTCGTGCTGGTAGTGGGCCAGCCGGATGGTGTTGGCGCCGATCTCCTGGATCAGAGCCATGTCCTCTTCGTGCATCTCCGGAGTGATGGCGTTGCCCAGGCCCTTGCGGTCCTGGTGACGGGACACACCGTGGAGCGGGTAGGGTCTGCCGTTCAAAAAGAAGCCCTTTTTTGCATCCACAGAGAAGGTGCGGATGCCCACCGGGATCTTCACTTCGTCCACAGTCTGCCCATTCTTCTGCAGCTGCACTAAGCAGGTGTACAGGTAAGGGTCACGGACGCCGTCCCACAGATGGGGATGCTCCAGCTCCAGGCTGGCATTGGCTCCGCTGCCCTGTGCAACCAGACGGCCGCTGGCATCCAGCAGAGAAACGGCGACCTCGCCGCTGCCTTCTACCAGGGTGTCCACCTTGACTTTGGCCTGCAGCTCCCGGACCACCGGAGTGACCCGGACGCCGGGGCCGCCGAAGTGGTCCAGTGCGATATGGTCTTTGGAGACGATCAGCAGGCTGACATCCCGATAGATGCCGCCGTAAAACGTGAAGTCGGCCTTTTGGGGGTAAACACGGTCGTTGATGCTGTTATCCACCAGGACGGTCAGCACATTTTCCTCTGCCAGCAGGTCGGTGACCTGTGCACGGAAGGTGGAGTAGCCGCCGTCGTGCTTGCAGACCGGTTTGCCATTCAGCAGCACCTCGGCGCTGGCATTTACGCCGTCGAATTGCAGCCAGACCTGCTGAGAAGCCGGGTCAAAATCCGGGCAGGAAAAGCTGGTGCGGTAGGTACAGCTGCCGCGCCAGTAGTCGTTGCCGCCATCCTGGCCGTCCTGTGCGTTCCAGGTGTGGGGCAGCTGCACCGGGACAGTTTTGCCATCGGGGCCGGTAAACCGCCAATGGTCCATAAGATTTATGATGGTGCGCATACACTGCGTTCCTTTCCTCTGTTCGGTATTCGTTCATCTTCTAGTAACAATTTTATCAAACCATCTTTTTTTGACAAGATGATTGCGATAAGCGGTCATTCTGGTGGATATTCGGTCTTGCATGACCAAATATTCGGTGATTTATTTGTTGGAGTTGCACAAACAGATGGATACTTGTGCGCAAAAAAGCCCCCGCAGAGATATTCTGCGGGGGCTTTGGGGGGACAAGGCGCTCAGCACTCGGCCTCTAAGGGGAAGATGATCTTGACAGAGAAGAATCCGTTTTCGGAATCGGTGGTCTGGGTGCCATGATATTTTTGTACAATGCGGCGCACCACCCGCAGCTCGATGGCTTCGGTGCGGGAAGGGGTGGGCCGCGGCGGCCGGGCCGGACTGGTGACGGTGATCACCACAAAATTCTGCCGCACGCAGACCAGCAGGTCGATCATCCGCAGATGGGGCTGCTGGGCGCACAGTGCGCTCTCGATGGCGTGGTCCAGCGTGTTGGCAAAAAGGGCGTACAGGTCGCCAGCTTCAAACCGGCCCAGATGGCTGCCGTCTGCCACAGCATTCAGCTGGATCTTGCGGGACTGGCAAAGCAGGGTCTTTTCGGTCAGGACGATGTCCAGCACCTCGTTGCCGGTATTGGCGCCTGCATCGTACAGCCGGGCGGTGCGCTCGGCTTCGTCCAGGCTTTCAGCAGACACCTGGGCAGGGCTGAGATGCCGCAGCTCGGCAATGCGCACCTTGAGCTCATGGCAGCGCCGGTTGATGATCTGTACGTTTTGGCGGGCCACCTGATACTGCTGGCGCTGGCGCTCGTACAGCAGGTTGAGGGTGTCCATCTCTTTTTGCATGGCAGATTTTTTGAACAGCTCGGTCTGCAGGTAGAGCAGGGTCAAAAAATAAAACTGGCACAGCAATACGGTGATCACCAGGCTGGAAGGGAGCATGTCGTCGGAGCTGCCGTCCAGCACGGCGGCCTGCAGCATGAATGCAGCGCCGAACAGCGCAGCACTGGCCACCTGGCGGGGACCGGCATGGTAGGCGCCGTCGTTGTACGGCATGGACCGCGCCAGGGTGAGATAGATCAGCAAAAAACCAAACGCGGCAATGAACAGCTGCCAAAGACAGCTTTGCGCTGCGGTAAGCGGGATGGCCAGCAGACCCTGGCTCTCAGCCAGCCAGAGAACCAGACAGCCGATCTCGTATAAGGCACGGGAGCTGAGGACACACCACACGCCGCAGTAAAAACTATCGGTCCAGTTCAGCTGGACGCAGGTATGGATCAAAGCGCCCAAAAGCAGCGCCTCCAGTGCGAACAGCCCGAAGATCTGCACCATCCAGTGGGGCGGGTTTGGGGTAAGGACATAGAGGCTGCCCAGCGAAAAGACCAGGATCGCCAGCCCAGAGCCAAGCAGATGCAGCGGCAGGTGGGGCCGGGGCCGCAGCGGCAGGCAGAAAGCCAGCACTGCGCAGCAGCTGGAGAATACCTGGCATAAACAGATCAGCAGTGCAGTCACAGCACACCTCCGATGTAGGAGGCAAGAGCCGTCAAAAATGCTGCCCGCTGGCGGCGGCTGATCTCCAGCCGTGCTTCGCCCACCAGGACAAAATCATTTTCCACGGCCTTGACGTGCTTCAGGTTGACCAGGTAGCACTGGTTGCACCGGGCAAAGTGATAGGGGGCCAGCTGGCTTTCCGCATTTTGCAGGCTGGAACGCACCGTGAACTCCCCGTCGGCAGTATGGTAATGCAGCATCCGGCTGTGGGTCTCTAGGTAGTAAATGCGGGAGGTCTCTACCAGCTGCACACCGCCGCCTGCACATTGCAGCAGGATCTGTCCGCCCCGCTGCCGCTGCACCCGTTGGATGGCCCGGGAGAGCTTGGTGCTGAACTGGTAGTAATCCACCGGTTTCAGCACATAGTCCAGCGCATCCACCTCGTAGCCGCGGATCGCATACTGTGCCATGTTGGTCACGAATACCAGCACCGCCTCGCTGTCTACGGCGCGGATCTGCGCTGCGGCGGAAAATCCCCCCATGCCGGGCATTTCCACATCCATAAAAATAATGTCGTAGCCGGGGTGATATCCTGCCGCGATCTGTGCGCCGTCTTCGTAAGGGGTGACGGTACATTCCAGCCCTTGTTCTGCAGCGTATTGTTCCACAAATCCCTGCAGGATCTGCCGGGTGGAGGGATCGTCCTCCACAATGGCAATGCGCAGCATCTGTTCCACTCCTTTCTGTCTGTGCTATGTTTTTTCCACTGTATTTAACCATGAAGTGCGGAAAAAAGCAATGCCCGGCTCGTTCGGCAGCGGTGTCTGTGGGCTGACCGAGGCAAAAGAAAGGGGAGGCAGCCAACAGCGCCCCCCTTGTGGTCACAAACCTCTGTTATAAGCTCAGATCTCGTACCATTTGATCTCGTTGGCCTCCAGGTGCAGGGCAAAGCTGCTGCCGTCGCCACGGTAGATCGTGGTATCCTGGGGCTGGTAGGTGTTGTTCACCACGCAGTATTTGCCGTTTTTGACATAAGCGTGGACTTCCACATTGCAGTTCTCGCTGAACCAGGTGTGCAGCTGCTCCTCGCTGTGGCTGGCCCACAGGATCGCGCGGTGCAGCACACGGTTGTTGACAAAGCTGTAAGGCAGGCCGCTGATGTACACGCCGCGGCCCTGGCCGTAGCTGTGCACGGCCATCTGCACTTCCTTGTCCTGCTGTACCAGCACCTGGGCATCCTCCAGGGCGTAGATGCTCTTTTTGCCCTCGCCAAAGTCCACCGTGTGCTCGGGGCAGTCTGCCAGGATAAAGTGATCCCGGTGCTCCTCCCAGTTGTACTTGTCGTAGTTCAGGGTAAAGCCGGTCTCCTTCTCCACACCCAGTACGCTGGCCAGCTGCAGGAAACGGCCCTGGTACTGATGGCCGCCCGGCTCGCCCACGCCGATGATGCCGCCGCCGTTCCAGACGAACTGCTTGATGGCAGCTGCCACGGTGGGCTCCTCCCACCAGCGGCCGCCGGTGTGGGCGGTGTCGGCATCGCCCACGTTGATCAGCACATCGATATCCTTCAGGATAGAGGGGTCAGCCTGGATGTCCGCAAAACTGATGAACTTCACATCAAACGGTGCGCCGGACAATGCCTCGATGACGCCGGCATAGCTGTAATTCTGCTTCTGGTACAGTGCGTGGTGGACCATATGGCAGCCCCAGGCACGCATCTTGCCCCAGCAGTTCAGCACGGCCACCCGCTTGACGCAGTAGGGGGTGGTGCCCTTGATGTTCTCGTACAGCTCACGGAACTCATCGCAGACGCTCTGGACGTAGTCCACAAACTCCGGGAAATCCAAAGCCAGCTTCAGGTAGCCGCCGTAGCCGATGCGGTCGATGGGTTTGCGCAGGATGGCGCGCCGGGCCGTGACCCAGTTTTCCTTTGCCTCCCGCACCGGGTCGCCCCCTTCGTGGAAGGTATCCGGGAAGAAGTAGGGCAAAAAGCGGCCCTCGGTGTACTTGACGCCCTCGATATCCGAGATCAGACGCAGGGTGGAGCCATTGCCCACACTGCCCACCACGGCATCCAGCCCGATGGTCTGGAACTCCGGCATAAAGGGCTCGGTGCCGATCCAGTGGTCGCCCAGGAACATCATGGCTTCGCACCCGCACTCGTGGGTGATGTCCACCATCTCCTTGGCCAGCTTCGCCACCTCCCGGCGCTGGAAGGCCTGGAAGTCGCTGAACTCCTTGCTGGGCACACGATACTGGTTGTTGTAGTAGCCCTGGTCAATGATGTACTCCGGGCGGAACTTATAGCCCACCTCCCGCTCGAACTGCTCCAGGATGTAGGGGCTGACCGAAGCCGAATAGCCGTACCAGTCCACATACTTCTCCCGCTTCAGCTCATCAAACACCAGGGTGAACTGGTGGAAGAAGGTGGTATAGCGGATCACGTTGACATACGGATGCTCGGCGATGAACTTCCGCAGACGCTCCATGGAGTATTTGTGGGTCTTGGGCTGGCGCACGTCAAAGGTGATCTGGTGCTCAAAGTTGGTCCAGCCATTGGTGGTGGCGTTGTACATATGCACCGGGTCCCAGATCAGGTAGGCCAAAAAGCTCACCGTATACTCATGGAACGGCTCGGCCTGCACGGTCACGCAGCCATCGGCATAGCTCCAGCGGTCAGGGGAGACCACCTGGCCGGTGGTGCGGTCCACTACCTCCCACCAGCGGGTGATATCATCGTTGGTGTTCACCATCATCAGCTCCGGGCTGATGCCCTTCATCAGCGGGATGGACACCGTGTCCTCATCAGCCGTGTAAAAGCCGGTCATGATATAGCACTGCTGCACCTCGTCCGGGTTGGCTTTGGCCCAGGCGTTGTCCTTGCGGGTGGTGTAGTAGGTAGAGTAGATCTTTGCATCTGCATCCCGCAGCTGCTGGGGAAAATCCGTTCCGTCGCAGTCACGGATGGCATCTGCGCCCCACTGCTGCAGGATGTCCAGCGTCTGGGGCACAACGTCCAGGTCCGTGGGGATAGTCACGCGGCCGGTCTTTTTGATATCAGCCATATAGTTTGCTCCTTCAAATCCAATTCAGGTCCCGACCGGGGGTCAGTCCTGGTACTTGTTATTATAAATGTACAGCACAGCCAGCAGCAGCGCCACACCCACGATCATGATGCCCAGGCCGGCCAGCTGGCCGGTCATCTTCCAGCCGGCCACCACCAGCGCCAGCGCCAGCACAAACAGCACCAGCATCAGGATCACGCGCACCATGGGGTTAGACTCGTTATGTTTCATTCCAGCTCACCTTACCCTTTCAGGCCGCCCACGGTCATGCCCTGGGTCAGCTGCTTTTGCACACAGATGTACAGGATCAGCGTCGGCAGCATCACCAGCACAAGGCCAGCGTACATGGTGCCGTACTGCGCGGCGCTCTGCTGGGCCTGCATCAGGTTCAGCAGACCTACCGGCAGGGTGCGGGGGGCTTTGGTGGAGCTCATCAGGGTCATGGAGATGATGTATTCGTTCCAGAACGAGAGGAAGTTGAACAGGATGATGGTGATGATGGAGGGCTTTGCCATGGGGAAGATGATCTTGACCATGGCAGAGAAGTAGCCTGCGCCGTCGATGTAGGCGGCCTCCTCAAAATCATGGGGCAGGGTGGCAAAATAGCCGGACAGCAGGTAGATGGTAAAGGGCAGCGCCGTGGCAGCGTAAACCACCGCCAGCACAAACAGGTTGTTCAGCAAAAAGCCGCTGCCAAAGACGGATTTCAGCGCCGCGTCGCCGTCCCGCAGCATCAGGAAGATGGGCACGACGATGTAGTTGACGTTGATGAACAGGCCCGCCATGAACAGGGTGTTCAGCACCTTGCGGCCACGGAACTTGAACCGGGACAGGCAGTAGGCTGCGGGCAGCGCGATGACCAGCAGCAGGATCAGGGCCAGAGAGGTGACGATGACCGAGTTGAGCATATACTGGCCCATCTGCGCACCGTTCCAGGCGTTGACAAAGTTCTGCCAGTAGAAGCCCGCAGGCAGTGCCCAGGGGTTGCCGTAGAACTCTGAGTTCTGCTTGATGGATGCCATAAAGACCCAGGCCACCGGCACAAGGATGGTCACTGCCAGCAGGATCAGGACCAGATAGATGAAGAATTTGTACAGACCCTCAGCAGAGCGGGGGGCCTTTTGAGCAGTTGTTTCCTGCATAGTTCAATACCCTCCTCTCAGAATTCCAGGGGCTCACGGCTGGTGGCCCGGTTGACACAGGCGGACAAGGCAAAGGAGAACAGGAAGATCACCACGCCGATGGCCATGCTGTATCCGTACAGGCCAGCGTCCTTCTGGCTGTACATATAGTTCAGCGCCACGTCCGATGCACCGTTGGGGCCGCCGCTGGTCATTGCCTTGACGAACAGGAAGGCCATGTTGATGGTGGAGATAATGAAGAAGGTCAGGGTGGTGCGGATGTTGGTCCAGATCAGGGGAATGGTGATCTGGAAGAACTGGGTCAGACGTCCGGCGCCGTCCAGGTTGGCGCTTTCGTACAGGCTGGCGGGCACCGAGGACATGGAGGCCATGTACATGACCATGTAGTAGCCTACAGCCTGCCAGACCATGGCGATGATCAGAGAGGGGATGACCAGCTTTTCGCCCTTCCAAAGGATGGGGTCGGTCATATCCCGGAACAGGCCGATGATGCTGTTCAGCATACCATTCTCCGGCTTATAGATGGCGGAGAAGATGCCCGAGATGACGACGACCGACAGGATGTTGGGGATGTAGAATACGATGCGGAAGAAGTTCTGCCCCCGCAGCTTCTCCCGGGTGAGGATGGCCGCAAACACCAGTGCAAATGCAAAGGTGACGATGGTGACCACCACCACCAGCAGGATCATGTTCTGCATCGAGCGGATGAACTGCGTGTCGTGCAGCAGCTGCCGGAAGTTTTTCAGCCCTACGAAGGTCTCGTTGGGGGAGTAGGCGCCACGCTCATACAGCGACATACGGAACACGTTGAGGGTGGGCAGGATCATGAAAATAAAGAACAGGATGGTGGCAGGTGCAACGCACAGCACCAGAAACCGCTTGCGGTTTTTATCTTTGTTCATCTGGTATGACCGCTCCTTTCAAAAAATAGGGACGCGCCTTATCCGGCGCAGCGGATAAAAAAGGCGGGGGCGGACGAACCGCCCCCGCCGGATAGGGCAGGGTTTCGGCAAAGCCGTGCGATCTTATTCCTGGCGGTTCAGGTGACGCAGCCAATGCTGCGGTTTGCAGGATCGCGGGTTGTCGCCGGTTTACTCAATGATGTTGGCACGCATCTGATCGCTGGCGGACTTGATGCCGTCCACCCACTGCTGCTCGGTCATGCTGCCGGAGACCAGGGAGTTGACGGGGTCAAAGAACACGGTGCGGACTTCCAGGCCGGGGATAGCGGTAAAGGAAGCGAAGTTGCCCATAGCAGCCTTAGCGCCGTTGTCGTAGATGGAGTAGAACATCTTGTTGTCCCCCTCCAGGGTGTCGGCCACGCCCAGCACCGGCTGGATCGCACCAGCCTCAGCAAACAGCTTGCAGGCAGTGTCGCTGTACAAGAAAGCCAGGAACTGCTTGGCAGCGTCAATGTGCTCGGCGCCAGCGGGGATCCAGGCCTGCTCGAACCAGGTGTAGCTGTAGCTGTCGCCGCCAGCCTTGACAGCGGGCAGAGCGGTCATGCCCCACTTAAAGCCGTCAGCACGGGGAGCCTCTGCCATCTCGCCCACGATCCAGGTGCCGTTGGGCATGAAGATGGCCTTGTTGTCCAGCACCAGCTGCTGGTTCTGGGTGAAGTCCTGATCGTTGGCCTGTGCCGGGGTGATGGGGTTGGTGTAGGAAGCCAGCTTGTTGACGATGTCAAAGCAGGTCTGTGCCTCCGGGGTATCCCAGATGCCTTCCTCGTAACGGGTGGCCTTGTTGAAGAAGTCCGGGCCGCCTGCAGAGTACATCAGAGCATAGAAGAAAGCGTCAAAGTAGCCGGTGGTGGGGTAGGTGAACAGGTAGCTGCCGTCTGCCTTGGCCTTATCGCCCAGCTCCCACATCTCGTCCCAGGTGGTGGGCACGGTCCAGCCCTTTTCCTCCAGGTAGCCGGCGTTGTAGAACAGGCCGCAGGGGCTGTAGAACATGGGGGCCAGGTAGGTTTTGCCATCGCCGTACGGATTGGTCAGAGAAGTGTCGGTAAAGCCGCCGGCGATCTTCTCGCTGACCTTAGCGCTCTCGCCGGGGATGGTCATGCTCAGCATGTCGGTGATGTCGGCGATCAGGTTGCCCTTGATGAACTGCTCGGTCAGAGCAGCCTCACGGCCGGTAGCCAGGTGGACCACATCGGGGTAGTCGCCGCCCTGCATGGAGGGGCCGATGACATCCTCCAGGTTCTTGTCGGTGGTCAGCTCCACCTGGATGCCGGTCTCAGCGGTAAAGGCCTCGGCGACCTTCTTCCACATATCAGAGCCATACGCAGTCTCAATGGCGGCCACCTTGATGGTCTCAGCCGGTGCAGCAGAGGATGCTGCGCTGGAAGCTGCGGCAGAGCTGGAAACAGCGGTGGAGCTGCTGGAAGAGCCGCCGCAGGCTGCCAGGCCCAGGGCTGCTGCACTCACGCCAACGGCTTTCAGGAAATTGCGACGAGAAATGCGTTTCATAAGTCATATCCTCCATTATTTTATAGGACGCTGCGCGCCAGGACAGGTCTGGCCATGCGCTCGATCTTGCAGCGCCCGTCAATCCTGACTTAATAATAGTGGCTTTTTTTCAGTTCCACAAGGCTTTTCTTGTTGCAGTTTTTAGAAATATTGCTTTTAGAAAAAATGGATTCGTTAAAGTGACGGTTCCGGAGATGGTTTTTTGTGAGAAGTGCTGTTTTTCCAACGAATGTCCCGTGTTTTACACAAATCAAAGCCCGAAAACTGGTGTGTTCTCTGTGTATGCTGTCCAAAAAAGACTCTTGCAAAATGCGGCATCATTCCCTATAATAGAGGCAGCTGCCAGGGCGGAGCAGCAGGGAGACCGGCTGCTGCCTGGCGGCATCTTGCGATGCACTTTAGATAAATTGCTGAAAGTGGGAAGGGAGGGGCTGTCCGCTGAGTACCGACCGCTTTAATATCCGTCATGCGCCCGCCCCGCGGGAGGCGTTCCGCCTGTTATACATCAGCAAGAGCCGCTTTGGCGGCGACTGGAACAGTGCGGCTCACACCCACTCCTGCACGGAGCTGTTTTACTGCCTCAGCGGCGAGGGACAGTTTTTTATCGACGGAAAATATTATCCGGTGCATCCGGATGATATGGTCATTGTAAACCCGCAGGTGGAGCATACCGAGCTGAGCCTAAATTCCTCCCCGCTGGAATACGTGGTGCTGGGCATTTCCGGCATCGAGATCGTTTTTGGCAAGGCGGATGTTCCGTATGCGCTGTTCAACTGTAAGGAACAGCGGGACCGGCTGCACACCCTGCTGAATATGCTGCTGGCCGAGGCGGACCGCAGCCTGGATGGCTATGAGACGGTCTGCCAGGACTTTTTGGAAGTGCTGCTGATCTGGCTGGTGCGCTCCACCACTCTTTCTTTGCAGCTGGAGCAAAGCCCGGCCCGGCCCGACAACCGGGAGTGTGCGGAGATCAAACGCTATATCGACACCAATTATCGGGAGGACCTGTCTCTGGACAAGCTGGCGGCCCTGGCCCACCTGAACAAGTATTATCTGGCCCATGCGTTCCAAAAGGAATACGGGGTCTCGCCCATGAGCTACCTCAGCCGCCGCCGCATCGAGGAGAGCAAGTATCTGCTGGGCAACACCGGCCACAGCCTGGCCCAGATCAGTGAGCTGATGGGTTTTTCGTCCCCTAGCTATTTTTCTCAATGCTTCCGCAAGGCGGAAGGCATCAGCCCCAATGAGTACCGCCGTCAGGTCCGGCAGGGTCAGCGCCCTGCTCCGCCCCAGCGGCGCTGACCCTGTAAACCACCAAGAACACACGAACAACGAGGAGGATTTTTGCCATGAGACCCATCACCGAAGCCCTGCTCCAGCAGGCTGCCGCTGCTTTTGATTTTGGCTGCGAGACCAGCCGCATCGAGCGTTACGGCGCAGGCCATATCAACGACACCTTTGCCGTTTGGGCTGCGGACGAGAGCCGCCGCTTTATTTTGCAGCGGATCAACACCGATACCTTTACCGACCCGGTCGGCCTGATGGAGAACGTCTGCGGCGTGACCAGCTACCTGCGCAAGCAGATCCTGGCACGGGGCGGCGATGCAGAGCGGGAGACCCTGAATGTGATCCTGACAAAGGACGGAAAACCCTGCTTTATGGATGATGAGGGCGGCGCATGGCGCGCTTACTTGTTTGTGGAGGGGACCATCTGCCTGCAAAAGGTGGAGAACGAAAAGGACTTCTATACCACGGCGCAGACCTTTGGCAGCTTCCAGAACCAGCTGGCCGGGTATCCTGCCGCCACACTGCACGAGACCATTGCCCGCTTCCACGATACCCCCAACCGCTATGCCAACTTTGAAAAGGCACTGGCTGCCGATGCCCTGGGCCGCGCTAAGGAGATCGCCCCGGAGATCGAGTTCATCCACGCCCATGAGGCAGATTGCCATGTGCTGGTGGATCAGCTGGCAGCCGGTGCGCTGCCCCTGCGGGTGACTCATAACGACACCAAGCTGAATAACGTGCTGATCGATGAAGCCACTGGTAAGGGCATCTGCGTCATTGACCTGGATACGGTGATGCCGGGTCTGTCTGCGTATGACTTTGGCGACTCCATCCGCTTTGGCGCCAATGACTGTGCGGAGGACGAGCCGGATCAGAGCAAGGTGCATTTCAGCCTGCATCTCTATGAGGTGTTTGCTAAGGGCTATCTGGAAGCAGCCGGCAAGTCTATGGACGAGGCCGAGCGCCGCAGCCTGGCATGGGGCGCCAAGCTTATGACGCTGGAGTGCGGCATCCGCTTCTTGACCGATTATCTGGAAGGGGACCATTATTTCAAGACCAGCCGTCCGGGTCAGAACCTGGATCGTGCCCGCACCCAGTTTACACTGGTCAAGGGCATGGAAGCAGAGTTTGACCAGATGCTGAAGATCGTCTGCGAGGCATAAGGCATCGCAAAGAGCGCTTGTTTTCTTCTGCTGTAAAAAGGGATCGTATCCGGCTCGTGTACTGGCACGAGCCGGTTTTTTTGAAGTGTAAAGCGGAGAAAATGGGCAGCTCTGTGACGGAGGCAACCAAAAGCACTTTTTTCTCCTGAACTTCACTAAAATGAATTTACAAACCGAAAGTCTTGTACTATAATGATGGCGCGGTATTTGCAATTTGTTCATATTACAGGGAGGAAGCATTGTGTTGTCTCAACTGATCCAATCGGTCTATGGCCTGCTGTGGGGGGATTTTATCGTCCTGCCGCTGGGTCCGGTCACGCTGCCGCTGTCGCCCATGGCGATCCTGCTGTTTACAGCGGGTGTGTATTTTACCATCCGTACCCGGCTTTTGCCGGTTCGCCTGTTCCGGGATATGGTGTCTGCCGTTGGCAGCAAAAAACCTGCCGGACGCAGCTTGTCCTCGTTTCAGACCCTGGTAGTCTCTACGGCTACCCGCGTGGGCATGGGCAACTTGGTGGGCGTGGTGGCGGCTGTGTCCGCTGGCGGCGCAGGCGCAGTGTTCTGGATGTGGCTCACGGCGCTGCTGGGAGCTTCCACTGCATTTGTGGAGTCCACCCTGGCGCAGAAGTATAAACAGCCCGACCCCCTGTATGGCGGGTACCGGGGCGGGCCGGCTTATTATATCCATAAACTGGCCGAGCGTAAGCGGGGCAAGGCTCTGCGCCGGTCGGTGGTGGCAGCGCTGTTTGCGGTGTCCGGCCTGATCTGTTGGTGCGGCATCAGCCAGGTGATCAGCAACTCGGTAAGCGAGGCGTTTTATAATGCGTTTTCTCTGCCGAAGCTGGGCACGACGGTGGTGCTGGTGGTCCTGGCAGCCGTCATCGTGCTGCGCAAGGATGCAACCATCAAAAGCCTGGATGTTATGGTACCGGTGATGGCCGGATGCTACTTTGTCATTACCCTGTACATCCTGCTCACCAATCTCCCGCAGCTGCCGGCGGTGTTCTCCCGCATCTTCTCCGAAGCATTTGGCCTGCGCCAGGTGGTGGCGGGCGGCTTTGGCGCTGTGGTCATGAACGGCGTGCAGCGGGGCTTGTTCTCCAACGAAGCAGGCTCGGGTTCTGCCCCCTGTGCAGCAGCGGCAGCCGAATGTTCGGACCCGGTGCAGATGGGTCTGGTGCAGTCTCTGGGCGTGCTGATCGACACCATTGTTATCTGCAGCTGCACGGCTTTTGTGATGCTGCTGGCACCGGAGTCGGTCACCGCTGGCCGGCAGGGAATGGATCTGCTGCAGGCGGCTATGGAGTATCACCTGGGCGGCTTTGGCGGCATCTTTATCGCGGCTACGCTGGCACTGTTCAGCTTTTCTACCTTCCTGGGCATTTTGTTCTACGCCCGGTCCAACGTGTCCTATCTGTGCGGAGACCGCTGGTGGTGCCAGACGGCATATAAAGTGCTGGCCTTGGTGATGCTGATGGTGGGCGGCCTGCAGTCTTACAGCATCGTATGGACTCTGGGAGATGTGGGCATTGGTCTGATGACGGTGTTCAATATGCTGGCACTCTATCCGATGGCCTCGGAAGCGCTGGATGCACTGCGGGAATATGAGCGCCGCCGTCAGTGATAAAATTATTTGCAGAATATCCGGAAAACCTGTTGACAAAACCCGATTTGCATGATAAAATAATCAAGTCGTCCGGGGCATACCGCTCCACGACTTGAATGTGGGCGTGTTCCCGAGTGGCCAATGGGGACAGACTGTAAATCTGCTGCTTTCAGCTTCGGTGGTTCGAATCCACCCGCGCCCACCAAACAAGAAAAATCCGAACCTATTTCCGATTGGAGAAGGGTTCGGATTTTTCGTTTTCTTTGGGTACAACAATGAAGGCTCCCGTGGACGGCGCAAACCTCCGATGCCTTGTCATAGACCGTAAGCTGATAACGAGAATTGGAGAATGCGATTATGAAGTACGATGAAAGAGCCTGCAAATTCAACATGGACACCGGGTGCGTGGAACTGCTGCTCCGGGATGGAAGAAAAATTTCCATCGACTGCACCGGGGTCGAGGATGAATTGGACGTGACCATGGCGCAGAGGACGGAATTGGACTACCTCATCTACAACGATCCGTTGGGCTATGCGGATTTGATTCTGAACGGTGACCCGGAGGAATATTTGAAAAATGCAGCCGGGAGCCATGGGCTAGAAGATTGAGGGCAAAAAAATAAGAGGTGTGCCCAACTGGACACACCTCGGTAAGATACATCTATATAAGGCAGGGCGTTCCTTTACCGGGAGCGTCCTGCTGTTTTTATGCTGCAACAGGCAAGACCTATCGAATCACCGCTGCACCAACTCCTTCCTACACGAACGTCCAAGAAAGCGATGTGAGTTTGATTTTTTCAGAAAGCTGTTTTATAATAAAAACAAGATAAGGAGTCACACAGAGGGATTAAATGAATATTTTAATTGTAGGCAACGGATTTGATTTAGCACATGGATTGCCAACAAGATACTCCGATTACGTTCATCAGATTTCTGAAGAACTCGATTTCAAGCAGTATCTTGGAGAACGATATGAGATAGATGAGGAGTCGTATCAACTTTTCATCAGAGTGAAAAAGTCCACCTTATTCAGGTATATTGAGCATCGCTGCGAAGATGGTTGGGTGGATTTTGAAAACGAACTAAGGCTGATTGTTGATGACACAAGTGATTTCGAGAAACATCTTAGCCGACAGTCTGAAAAAGCCGATGATGGCTTATACAACGAACTTCTTTTTTGGGATAGCCGTGTTGTGAAAGCGAAAAGTTCTTTTTTACAGATGACGCTTGATTCCAATGGAAAGGGTCCTTGGGCTGGAAATGAATTTAACCACGTAGAAGACACAATCATCCAACAAATTTTCGATTTTATCAGCTTGTTCAAAAAATACATAGTGTGGGTGAACACTGTTGAGCTTCCTAAAAAGTCGCCAATATCTTTGATAGATGAAATCAAAATTGATCACTTCTTATCGTTCAACTATACCCCGACTTTTTTGAAATTGTACAGTTCTGCATCTGCCCTTTCTCAAAAAAACATTTGCTATGTTCATGGTAGGCTAGACGAAGATTCAAATGCCCCCATCGTCATGGGGGTTGGAAGTGATTTTTACAATGCAGATTTGAATGAGTATTTTTTGAAAACATTCAAATTTTATCAGCGTTATAAGTATTGTACTGATTTGAACTTTTTGAATTGGTTCAAAGAAATTCGAGTTGAGTACAGTTGGGCTCCTTCAAGCCAGGCTGATGAGGAATTCAACGTATATATTTATGGGCATTCGTTAGATCCAACGGATAAAGACATTTTGCTGCCATTTTTTGAAACTGAAAATGCCAACATAGTGGTTTACTATTTTGACGAAAATAGCCGCTTTTCTTTGGAGAAAAACCTTTTAAAAATTTTAGGACAGGATACATTTTGTAAATATTTGATAGCACAAAATCCCAAAATTCGTTTTGAGAAGATGTAATATTATGTAATGCAGGACGTTCCCTTTACCGGGAGCGTCCTGCTGTTTTTATGCTGCAACAGGCAAGGCTTGTAGAGCTTCCTGCTCTTTCAGCCATTCCTCATATTCACGCTGGCCTTCCTCGCTGTTGAAAAACTCAACCATGGAGGGATAAAAGCAACGCGCAAGGGTCTTGATTGCTTCATCCGGGTAGCCGGATTTGTTCGACTTCTTCTTTTTGTTCAAGTGGTATCCTCCGAAAATCAAAGTTCCATATCCTGCCCACGCTTGCGGTTTTTCTGCGGCACATTCATGGTGCGCTCCTGCTTGAGGGCGAGAATCTTTTCCAGAAAGCTGCGCACCAGTTCAGGCGCACTGTGGAGCGCGTCCAGATAGGGCTTCACTTCATACCAGAGCTCATGATACTTTTGACCCCAATGAGCAGCTTCCTTCTTGGCGGTGGAAAGTTCTTCTTTCAGGCGGCGGTTCTCCACGTCCATCATATAGCCGTGGTCGGCCTGCTTTTTCAGTTTGGAAAATTCCTCCTCGGTCAGCGAGTAGTTGCCGAGGAAGGTGCGCTTGCCGATATAATCCAAATCGCGCGCATGAATGAGGGTTTCTTTCGTGAGCGTGGCCTTTTTCTGCACAGCGGCAAGTTCCTTCTCCTTTTTGGAGAGGGTCTGACTGGTTTTGGCAAGCGACTGCGCCTTTTGGTCGGCTTGGGCGGTCAGGGTGTCCAGCCGCTCCTGCTCCCGCTGGACTTTGAACTGGGTGACGGTCAGGTGTTCTTCGGTGCTGCCGCGCTCGCCGCGCTCCACATCGGTATACCCAGCATTGTGCATATAGTTGAAGAAATCGTCTTGCAGGACACTGTACGACTTCTTCAGGACTGGCTTACCGTTCTTTTGCAGGACAGGCTTCCCAGCATCGTCCAGCAGGGGCTTGGATGCCCACTTCTTGCTCCGGCTGACCTGCATGACGGTCTCCTTGACTGTGCCGACCAGTGCCTTGTCCTTGCGGCGTTTCGACCAGAGGATCTGCTTTTCCACCACAGGCACATAGACCACATGGAGATGGTAGTGGTAGACCTCCCGGCCTAATGCTTCTGTCATGGCACGGTTGATCTCATCGGCATGCATGACAGCCGAGAGGATATACTGTTCACCGCCTACGATTTGCACAGCAGCTTTGTAGGCATCCGCATAGAACTGCTTGGCGAACTCGTAGCCGCCGTGGTTGTCAAAGTAGGCTGAGTTGACATCAAAGACAAGTTCGCAGTAGTGGGTGGCATCCGGCTTCAGGCCGCGCGTGGAAATGGTTCCAACGGCTTCCAGTTGGGCGAACAGGTCAGTGTAGCTGGCGGTAGGCTTTTTGAAGTGGACGTTCCATGCAGTGCGCTGGGGGATAATGTCGGGGTTCCGATAGCTGTCCTTTTCGCGCTCGTTGTGCTGCTGGGTGTTGCCAACAGCCTTGTCCGAGACGGCAAGGTTTCGGACACTGGTGCGGTCAATACCATCATTTCTTGCCAAAGGGCATCCCTCCTTTCGGGGTTCAGAGGAAGGTGACGGGGACGGAGATGCACTTCTTTGGAAGTGTAATAACCCACTATGACACTTTCATCCCTGCGGTCTGCAAAGTGTAGTGGGCTCTCCGAGGGGGAACGTCTCCTGCGGGAGAGCTACAATCAAGTTCGCACAATGCGAACTTGATTGCTCCGTACGCATCTGAAAAAATTGCGTACGGACTTCAAATAACCTGTACGGTTCGTACGACGTACGGAAATCCGAAATATAAACGATACCACGTTTTAATTTGTCTCGATTTGCCGTACAGGTGCGTACAAGTACAGACCGTACAGGTTGTACGAACTTCTTCCGTGAAAAAATGCACTTTTTACGGACAGGGGTGGACAAGCGGCTCGATGCCTACAAAACCCCGCACCCTGCGGCCACCGGGCAGGTAGATATTATGTACTGCACCAGAGTACCCCGTGTGGGAACTCTGGTGTTTTTTGTTTCCTGCCTGAATATACGGAAAATTTTGCAGGAAGGGCGAAAAAGCGGCAGAACTGCAACGGAAAAAGAAAAAAGCCCTTACTGGTTGCAGAGTTGCAACAGCAAGGGCAGAGAGGAAACCGTATATTGAACAAAACGGCAGAGCGTATTATAATGAGGAAAAAGATCAAAAAGGAGGGCCGACCACATGGCACAGGAATATCTGCCCGCACCGTCCAACGTCCGTCTTGCGGACTTGATGAAAGAGCACAATATCAGCCAACCGGAGCTTGCCAAGGAAATCGGCTGCTCCAAAAGCACCATCAGCCGCTTCATCAGCGGTGCAAAAGGGACGCTGACCCATGAGCAGGTGCTGAAGATCGCAAGGCTGTTCAACGTATCTACGGATTTCCTGCTGGGAGAAACCAATATCCCCGACCGCAAGAATTACGACATTGCCGAACTAGGCTTGTCCGTAGAGGCTGCAAAGAACCTCTACACAGGGCGTGTCAATGCAGAGGTGGTCAATCTGCTGCTGGAAAACGCACGCTTTGCAGAGCTTACTTACCGCATAGCGCAGTATTTTGATGATACCTTTGCGTCTGGTATTGCGGCACAGAACGCCATGCTCACGACATTGAGCACCCTGCTGCGCACAAGGGTCAAGACCCCGGAGGCAGCCAAAGCCGCAAAGGACATCAGCCTTCGGAGAAAGCCGGTGTATCAAGGTGATCTTGATGACATTGAAATGTACTTCATGGCGGCGGTCAAGGAAATCAAAAAGGGTATCGGGAGCCATTACGCCGAACAGGAAGCCATGAGCAAGAAAGTGGCAGAGAAGATGTTCACCGAATTGACTAAAGGGCAGGATGTGCAGCACCCAACGATTACGGCAGAGCAGTTGACAGATGCAATGTTGGACAGCGTTTCAGGCATGGAAGGAGCTACGCCGGAAGCGCTGGAACAGCTGCGGAACGGTCTGCTTGGAATCTTGCAGTCTGCCGCAGAGCAGGAAAACGCCCATGAAGCAGACGAATGAACGGCTTTGTGCGCTGGCGCAGAAAGGGGACGCCGCCGCACTGGACAGCCTGATCGAAAACAACAAGTCCTTTATCGGCAAGGTGGCAAATGACCTTTTCCGCAGCATGAATCTGGCACAGTCCGGCCTGAACCTTGACACGGACGATTTGAAACAGGCGGGCAATCTGGGCTTATGGAAAGCTGTGTCGAAGTTTGATGCAGCCTGTGGCATGAAGTTCCTGACCTATGCGGCTCCTGCCATCCGCAACGCCATGATGGACATGGTGCGGGATGCCTTTGCCGCTTTTGAGCAGCGGATGGTGACGGAAGACAAGGACGGCGTCTGCTACCAGCGCGTTTCGCTGGATGAGGTTCTGCCGGGAGAAGAGCAGCTGCGGCGTATAGAAGCCATAGCCGACCCCTACGCCATGCAGCCTCAGAGTATTATGGAAGAGCAAGAATCGCGCCGGGAACTGTACGATGGCCTGAAACGGCTGACCCAACGGGAGCAGACTTACCTGCTGTACCGCTATGGCTTCACCGATGGTGAGGAACATCCTTTGATCGGTACGGCGATATACTTCCACCTGACAAAAGGGCGCGCCAAAAAGACCGAGGAACAGGCCATGGATAACCTGTGGCTGGAACTGCCGTGGTGGTTTATATGAATGGGCAGAGAGGAATTGTGTCAAATTGACATAATTCCTCCCGATAAGAGGGATGTGAGCGAAAATGCTGGCAATGTATCTGGCAGAAGACGTACTGCAAGAAGTGTTTTTGTACGTTGCCAAAAATTTTTCTAAAATTCATCGAGAAAACTGTCACGAACTCGCCGCTTATCTCGTTAGTTGTAGTAGAAGCCGTGCATACGATATGCTTCGCAAGCAGCGAGAAGAACCGCTGGAAGAAGTCCCGGACGCACCAGACGATGCCCCGGTGCCGGACGATGCAGTAGTCAGCACCGATAACATCCAACACCTGACAGAACTGATCAGCCAGATGAAACCGATGTACCGTGATCCGCTTCGCCTTTTGGCAATGGGCTACACCAACCGGGAGATTGCCGAATCGCTTGGACTGACGGATGAAGTGGTTCGGATGCGGCTTTTCCGTGGAAGAAAACTATTGTGGAAGGAGCTAAACAGCCATGAGTGAGCGGACAGAAGTTTCTTTTGACGCTGCATTGATGATGGCACTCCGTGCAGATGCACAAAAAGAACTGGACGAACTGCCAACTCCAGCACAGCTTAAGGAACGCTACCCGGATACTTCCCGATGGGATGCTCGCCTGCAAGCGGCATTGCATAAACGCCGCCCTATGCTGAAACGGGTGCTTGTTGCAGCCCTGACGCTGGTAATTTTAACTCTCGGTGCGCTTGCAGTAAGCGCAGACTTCCGCAAGACAGTCTATACGATGATTCAAAAATTTCTGCCCATTGAGATGCAGCTGACGTATCAAGTGGATGGAGAACCATTGGAACAGCTTCCGAATGGATACAGCGATTATTATGTGCCGGATGGCTTTGAACGAGATTGTGAGCAGGAATTTGAAAGCGCAGAAAACTTTTTGCACGTTTACTCGTCAAAAGGAAGCGGTAAAGGATATACTGTTCGATGCTCCATTATACAGCCGGGGCAACAGTCCTCGTTTGACAATGAGCATACAACTTATGAGAACGTAAAAGTTGGAGACGCAGACGCAACTTTGGGAACGAGCGTAGAAAAGAACGGCGATACAGTATATATTTTAAGCTGGGAGCAGAGAGGCATTTCAAACACGATTATGGGAAACATCTCACAAGATGAGATTGCGAGAATCGCTGAAAACATTTTTTAATATGAGCCTCCATGTTATTTGTTAGAATCAACAAATAACATGGAGATTTTTTGTATAAGCGTACAAAAATAACGAAAAGCAGAGATTTTTTCAAAAAAGCTGTCACAAACATAAGGCGAATTACGTTGACTAAACAAAAGCTCCTATTGGGAGCAAAAAAATGGAGGTGTATTGTCTATGTCAAAAAAGCGTTTCTTGTCTAGCATTCTTTCAGTGGTGATGCTCTTGAGCCTAGCGTGTTCTGCCTTGGCCGTGGGGCAGTCTGGACGGTATATTGGAAACAGCACCATCAATGGTTCAATCTATCGGACCTACTATCAGGTTGATGCTCAAACGAGAACTGGCATAAAAAGTATCAGCGTTTCCGGTACTCTCTATGAAAAAGGAACCTTTGGAGCATGGCAGAGAGTAAGCAACTGTTCAAATACCAGCACGACCTCGAACTGCATGGCAAGCGGTAACTACAATACCAAACCGGGAAAGTCTTACAAGCTGGAGTATTCAGCAACATTTAATTATTCTGATGGGCGGAGTGAAACCATTACAGGAAGTACCAGTAGATAAATAATATCATGTGCTTCATCAAAATTAGAAAGGGTGACTCCGATGCAGTTATAAAAGCGTAGAAGAAAACTTTTAACAGTCTTTATGAGGTGAACACAAATGAAGATAACAGTGAAAATTGTATCGTTTGTAATGAGCGTTGCCCTCCTTATGAGTTGTCCGATTTATGGAATGGCAAGTTCAGAAGGTGTTGAAAAAGCCCAACGAGGAAGCAATTCAAAACTAATCAAACCAACTGTTACCGTATATATTTCGCCTGAGGTTGCCGCACAAGTGACAGATTAAGAAATCGATCAGTTGATTCGTGGAGCAGCGGCTAAAGATGGTGATACTATTATAATTTATGATGTGGGATATGCGTCCTCTGATGATAAAGATGCTCTCCAAGGCTCATCGGAGCGATTAGGGCGATATAATTATCCAACCTCATATTCTTACGGAACCGAATGGGAAGCCCAGAACTATTTTGTTATCTCAGTAGCAAAGGGGCAAACGACAACTTTGACCAGAGCATTTGAACAGACAATTGGAACGTCTCTTAAAGTCGGAACTCCATTTGAAATAACCGCTGAACTAAAAAAATCCGTAACGGCAAGATATGAAACAACTCAGAAGTTTGCAGGTCCTCCGGAGACCAGTGCATACAATAGTAGAGAATATCGAGTACAGTTTTATGCGAGAACTTGCACATGGACGCAAAGACAAGTCGATATTCAAACGGGAAAAACAGTGGCAAGCAAAACTGGTCAGGCGGATGTGCCTTCTAAATATCTGCTATATAGTTTGGATCATTTGATGGGATGATGAAAAATTTTTTTACGGTGACTTTTTCTGCGATAGTCTTTTTAGTTGGGATAGTATTTGTTCTTTGTGCTGATGCTGATATTCTGAGGTACAGATTTAATCAATCCATTACGCTTACAGTAATTGGAGGATGCATTCTATGTACTTTAGGTGGTATCGGCCTTCTCATGAATCTTTGGGCTATCTTAAAAGGTTGGAATGATAAATAATGGTTGAACATAGTATCAGAAAATTATAGCCATAAAAATCAAGCAATTGCCCTTATTTTTAATGAAACCGTCGGTAAATGTTGAAAACCATCAGCTATCCGTCTTATGGTGACTTTGGTCGAATAGCTGATGGTTTATCGGAAAAGTTGTAATATGAAAAAAATTTTATCAGGCTTTCTCTCGCTAGTAATGGTTTTCATATTTTCTGTTCCGGCATTCGCTACGAACCCCCTTACCTATACGTATCTTCCGGTTGTAGAAAATACAAAGTCTAACGAATCCCCTATGCCAAGAGTCCCTAACGGAATTCCTATTGAAGTTATAGCAAAAGTCGATGGAACAGGTGTTAAAGTTAAGGTAGGCAATATCGGTGTTGACGGATTAGATAATGTTACAGTAACCGTGACTGCTACTGGCTATGCTAAGTCCAAAACGCAATCTAGTTATGTTCCGCCTATAGTCGGCAAAACATTTGACTTTTATATTCCTTATATTAAATGCAATACGACTTACAATGTAACCATTGATGTAGTCGATGGAAGTGGCACGAAACATCTGACTGGTACTGCAAAATTAACTTGGAGCGAGGATGACTTAAAAAATGCTCATTGGCATCGTGGCACTAGTTCAACCCGCGCAGCCAGTCTAGAGTATCATTTTTCTAAGCACGGTAGCGAAGTTGGCGCAACAAATTTAGTTGAATACCTAAATTTTGCAAACAGCTATCGAGATCAAGTCCTATATGATTTGAACCGTGGAAATACAAGTGACTACTATATTAATGATAGTTCGACTCCTACTCCGGGGAAAAAATATAAGTCTAAATCATCTAAGCAGTTTATCATTTTAGCAAATTCTGATCAGTTTATTTTGACATATGGGATTTAAGTCTATTTACAAGAATAAAAGTTGATTCCGTAAAAAGTCTCTAAAAAATTGGTGTGTAAACCCCGGAACCATCTAGAGCAATCTATGCTCGAACTGGATCCGGGGCTTTACTTTTTATGAGCACTCAGTTGATATTGATATACCTCAAGTTTTATAGTGGCTTTCTACACTCCATGAATCCAAAAACTATTACTTCCTTCAGGATCTTTGCTTTTCCATTCTTTTATTTTTTGGAAAAAATCCTGAAATTTTCCATCTTCCAATGCAAGCTTTTCAATCTGTTCCCATTGTTCCGTTGTTATTTTCTGTGATGCATAATAGGAAAAATCAGGAATAACTTGTTCCAAATAAGGATTCAAACAATAAAAATCATCATCGGACACAAAAATAGAATCCGCATTCCAGTTTTGGGGATGCCTAATGTCATAACAAAACTCTAGGACATCATGGGACACTAGTTCTTTCAGCAACATTGTTCTCATAGTTGATTCTCCTTTAAAGCATAATTAGCTTCTATGAAACTTCAGAACTCCAATTTGTTTTAACTCGTTGGACTAATATGGTTAATTTAATAATTATACGACAATTATATTTTATTTGTTGCAAATAAAATAGCAACTTGAAAATGTTTGGCACTTTAACCAATATATCACAAGAAATATTGTGCAACTAAGAGAACTTTGATTGAGGCTGCACACTCAGTTGACTTGTAAAGCGAAAAGCATTACAATGGATTCGAGGTGATAACTATGGAAAAATCGATGATGCTGAACGTCCGGGTCAGCCCCAGCGTCAAACAGCAGGCCGAGGATGTACTGAAACAGCTTGGCATCCCGATGGCAACAGCTATTGATATGTACCTGCGCCAGATCACTCTGACGGGCGGCATCCCCTTCTCGCTGTCTTTGCCGAAGGCTCCTGCGGCTCTGAACGCTGACACCATGACCGATGACCAGCTTCATGCAGCCTTGCAGGTGGGCATTAAGGAGATTCAGAACGGTGATACCGTGGATGCTGCAAGCGCATTCGCACAGTTCAGGGAACAGCACAGATGAAGCAGTATGACGTAAAAATTTCCCATGCAGCCCTCAGTGATATGGAGCAGATTTACAGCTACATTGCTGACCGCCTGCTGGAACCTGACACGGCCATGGGGCAGTACAACCGCATTGCAGAAGCCATTCAGTCACTGAACATTCTGCCGGAACGCTGTGCGCTGGTGGAAAGCGAGCCGGAGCGCACCCAAGGGCTGCGGCAGATGCTGGTAGACAACTACTCGGTGTTCTACATTGTGGGCGAGGATACCGTGTCGGTGGCTCGTGTGCTGTACAGTGCATCCGACCTTGTGCGCCGCCTGCGGAGAATGAAGTGAAAGAGGTGTTCGCATGACCGCCGTAATCTACGCCCGCTATTCCAGCGATAACCAGCGTGAGGAATCCATTGAAGGCCAGATTCGTGAATGTACGGCCTATGCAGAGAAGAACGGCATCACAGTCATCAAGCATTATATTGACCGCGCCCTTTCCGCAAAAACCGACAACCGCCCGGATTTCCAGCAGATGATCAAGGACAGCGAAAAGCGACTGTTTGACATCGTGCTGGTCTGGAAACTCGATCGCTTTGCCCGGAACCGCTATGATTCAGCGCACTATGAGTACCAGTTGGAACGAAATCATGTCAAGCTGGTGTCTGCCACGGAGCCCATCTCTGACAGCCCTGCGGGTATCATGGTCAAGAGTATGCTCACCGGCATGGCTGAATACTACTCGGCAGAACTTTCTGAAAAAGTTGTGCGCGGCATGACCGAGAATGTTCTGAAGGGGAAGTACAACGGCGGCACGATTCCCATTGGTTTCAAGGTGGACGAAGAGAAGTTTTTTCAAATCGACCCGCTGAAAGCTCCCTTTGTGGTAGAAGCCTTTCAGCGGTACAACGATGGTGCGACCATGAAGGAACTGATGAACTGGCTGAACGACAGTGGCGTGACCACCAACCGCAACCAGAAGTTCACCTACAACAGTGTTCAGAAGTTGCTGACGAACAAACGTTACATCGGAGAAAACCACTTCAAGGACATCGTAATGCCCGACAGCATCCCGGCCATCGTGGACAAGGACTTGTTTGAAGAAGTGCAGCAAAAAATCAAGAAGAACAGCCGCGCTCCTGCCCGTCACAAGGCCGAGGACGATTACTTGCTCACCACCAAGCTGTTCTGCGGAATGTGCGGCGCGATGATGTTCGGCGAGTGCGGTACGGGTAGAAACAAGGTCGTTCACCATTATTATAAGTGCGCCACCGCGAAGCGTTTCAAGACCTGTAAGAAAAAGACCGTTCGTAAGGAATGGCTGGAAGATTTGGTCGTGGCTGAAACCATGAAGCTGATTCAGGACGATGCCGTGATTGATGCCATCGTTGCAGAAGTGATGGAGTTGCAGGATCAGGAAAACACCACTCTCCCTTTGCTGGAAAAGCAGATGCGCGAGGTAGAGAACGGCATTGAGAATGTGCTGAACGCCATTCAAGCAGGTGTGCTGACCAACTCCACCAAATCGCGTTTGGAAAAGCTGGAAGCCCAGCAGAAAGAACTTGAGGTTCGGATTGCCGAAGAAAAAATCGCTCGCCCGCGGTTAAGCGAAAATCAGGTTCGTTTCTGGCTGACCCGGTTCCGCAAGCTCGACCCGAACGTGAAAAGCCATCGGGAGACGCTTATCAACACATTCGTGAACGCCGTTTATCTTTATGATGAAAAAGTTTTGATTACATTCAACTACAAAGACGGCACAAAAACCATCACTTTCGATGAAATCGCCGCCAAAGATGCCCCAGAGGGCAATGGTTCGGATTTGGGTTGCTTCGCTCCACCAAAAAGACCAGCGTAGAAAATACGCTGGTCTTTTTCTTTTACAAAAACCCAAGTTCACACCCTCGCGGGGGGATTCGAACAGCTGCGGCCCGGCGCTTGCGTTCCGCCGGGCAAAAAAGCCCCGGTGGGGCTTTTTTAGCAGCGCGGCTTGCCGATCCACCTGCGCCCACTAAAAAGACCAGCGCGTCAAAAACGGATCAGCAAGAAAATTAAATCGAAAAGCCGTCTTTTTTCAAGCGAGCAGGGGAGTCTGGTCTGGAAGAAAACAAAAAAGCACAAAAAAGTTCAAAAAACGCTTGACATTCTCCACAGCTGTGGTATAATAACAAACGTTCCGGGCGACAAGCCCACGACACAAAAACAAAATATGCGGATATGGCGGAATTGGCAGACGCGTTAGATTCAGGTTCTAATCGGGGCAACTCGGTGGAGGTTCAAGTCCTCTTATCCGCACCAGAAAAACCAGGTACACGATGTGTACCTGGTTTTTCGTTGTGTGCGGATAAGAGGACTTGAACAGGGCGGCTCTGCAGCCGCCAGGCAGCAGAGCAACCAACAGCCCGGTGGGCTGTTGGTTAGCCCGCGGTGGTCAACGGCAAGGAAAGTCTACCGGGAGGTGCAATCGTGTACCTGGTTTTTCGTTGTGTGCGGATAAGAGGACTTGAACAGGGCGGCTCTGCAGCCGCCAGGCAGCAGAGCAACCAACAGCCCGGTGGGCTGTTGGTTAGCCCGCGGTGGTCAACGGCAAGGAAAGTCTACCGGGAGGTGCAATCGTGTACCTGGTTTTTCGTTGTGTGCGGATAAGAGGACTTGAACAGGGCGGCTCTGCGGCCGTCAGGCAGCAGAGCAACCAACAGCCCAGTGGGCTGTTGATTAGCCCGCGGTGGTCAACGGCAGGGAAAGTCTACCGGGAGACCGCAATCGTGTACCTGTTTTTTCGTTGTGCATCCCATCGTATCTGCCACTGCCGCATCCTGCGCCAGATGATAATCCTTAAGGCAGAGATAACACAGCCGGAAAATTTCCGTCCCGTAGGCATCCATCCACTGGGTGAGCTGTTGTTCTGTCATCATAGGGGCTTTTTTTCTCCTTTCTTCTTTATAGACACCAGCGGGGCTGCATATATTACACCCCGGCGCTCCCTTGCTATACAACATTCTACCTATTATAATAGCAGTATCTGGTGCGCTGTACAAAGCGCACGGAAGGACTGGGGCCGTATGCCCCGCAGAACAGGAGAACTTGGGATGGAACAGCATCGCCCTGCCCCGCCGGACCGGATCGTCATCCGGGGCGGCCGGGTCCACAACCTGAAAAATATCGACCTGGATATTCCGCTGCACAAGATCGTGGGCATTGCGGGAGTATCCGGCTCCGGCAAATCCTCGCTGGCGCTGGGCATTTTGTACGCCGAAGGCTCCCGGCGGTATCTGGAGTCACTTTCCACCTACACACGCCGCCGGATGACCCAGGCAGAAAAGGCGCAGGTGGACCAGGTGCTCTATGTCCCGGCGGCACTGGCACTGCGGCAGCGTCCGGGTGTGCCGGGGATCCGCAGCACCTTTGGCACCGGCACGGAGCTATTGAACAGCCTGCGGCTGATGTACTCCCGCCTGGCAAGCCACCGCTGCCCCAACGGGCATTACCTGCCGCCCAGTCTGGCTGTGGCGGCCGGTATGGAGCTGGTATGCCCCGTCTGCGCCGCTCATTTTTTTGCTCCGGGCGCAGAGGAACTAGCCTTTAACAGCCAGGGCGCCTGCCAGCGCTGCGATGGCACCGGCATCGTGCGCATCGTAGACGAGAGCACGCTGGTGCCGGACGAATCTCTTTCCATTGACGAGGGCGCTGTTGCCCCCTGGCAGACTTTGATGTGGTCGCTGATGAAGGACATCGCCCGGGAGATGGGGGTGCGCACGGACGTGCCGTTCCGGGAGCTGACCCCTCAGGAGCGAGAGATCGTGTTCCGGGGCCCGGCGGTAAAAAAGAAGATCATCTACCAGAACAAGACCAGCGGCGCTGCCGGGGATATGGACTTTACCTATTTCAACGCCACCTATACCGTTGAAAATGCCCTTTCTAAGGTCAAGGACGAAAAAGGCATGAAGCGGGTGGAAAAGTTCCTCCGGCAGGAGGTCTGCCCGGACTGTGGCGGCACCCGGCTCAGTCTGGCGGCCCGTGCTCCGCTGCTGCGGGGCATCCCGCTGGACAAAGCCTGCCAGATGACCCTGGCGGACCTAGTGGTCTGGGTAGAGGGCGTGCCGGATACCCTGCCAGAGCCAATGCGTCCCATGGCCTGCAGCATTTGCGATGCATTTTTGAGCGCTGCCCGGCGGCTGATGGAGCTTGGGCTGGACTACCTGACCCTGGACCGGGCGGCCTCCACCCTTTCTACCGGAGAGCGGCAGCGGATGCAGCTGGCCCGGGCGGTGCGTAACCGAACCACTGGGGTGCTGTATGTGCTGGACGAGCCATCCATTGGGCTGCATCCTTCCAATCAGGAGGGGCTGATCGGTGTGATGCAGGATCTGCTGGCAGACGGCAATACCGTGATCCTGGTGGACCACGATACCCAGGTGCTGGCCCGGGCAGACTGGCTGATCGAGCTGGGGCCCAAAGCAGGCGCGCAGGGCGGACAGATCATTGCACAGGGCACGCTGGCACAGATCCAGCAAGACCCCCGTTCCCAGATCGGCCCATTTCTGGCCGGCCGCCAGCTCCAGGTGGGGCAGCGGGCCACGGCCCAGGAGATGTTTGCGCTGGGGCGGCTGCACCTGTCCACTGGACCCATCCACACGGTACAGCCGCTGGAAGTAGACCTGCCGAAGGGGCGGCTGATCGCCGTGACCGGCGTATCCGGCTCCGGCAAGACCACCCTGATTTTGGAGAGCTTGATCCCGGCGCTGGAAGCGCACATCGCCGGGCAGAAACTGCCGCCTCATGTGCGGAGCGTGCAGGCTGACGGCATTGCCCGGGTGCGGCTCATCGACTCCGCCCCCATTGGCATCAATGTGCGCTCTACTGTGGCTACCTATGCAGATATCCACGACGAACTGCGCAAGGTATACGCCCGCACGCCGGAGGCAAAGGCTCACGGATACAAAGCGGGGGATTTTTCTTACAACACTGGGCGGCTGCGCTGCCCGACCTGCGATGGCACCGGTTCCATCAGTCTGGACGTACAGTTTTTGCCGGATGTGGAGATCCCCTGCCCGGATTGCGGCGGCTCCCGCTATGGGCGGGAAGCCGGGTGCATCTGCCGTACTCCTAAAAAGGGCGGGACAGCCTGCACGCTGCCCCAGCTGATGGCCATGAGCATCGACGAGGCGCTGCAAGCCTGCGCCGATCTTCCTCTGGTGGCCCGGCGGCTGCAGGTCTTGCAGGAGCTGGGTCTAGGGTACCTGACCCTGGGCGAGCAGACCCCCAGCCTCTCCGGCGGAGAGGCGCAGCGGCTGAAGCTGGCCAGCGAGATGGGCAGGGGCCAGTCCGACGCGGTGTTTGTGTTTGACGAGCCTACCATCGGACTGCACCCCCTCAACGTGGAAACACTGCTGCGGGTGTTCCGCCGCCTGACCGACAACGGCGCCACAGTGGTGGTGATCGAACATGACCAGGATGTGATCCGCAACGCCGATTATATTCTAGATATGGGGCCTGGGGGCGGTGTCCGGGGCGGCCGGATCGTAGCGTCCGGCACGCCGGAACAGCTGACCCAATGTGAGGCCAGCCTGACCGGACGCTGCCTGCGCAGCAGCCAAAACAAAGAAAAAGGAGAAAATACTTCCCATGATTTGTGAGATCTGCAAAGACGAGGCATTTTTGGCGCAGAAGTCGCAGCCCGCCGGGCCGCAGGACCTGCCCGCAGCATCCGACCTGCTGGAGACCCTGGCGCACCATCGGGATGGCTGTGTGGGGATGGCGGCCAACATGATCGGCGTCAGCAAGCGCATCATTGCTGTGGAGGCAGAGGACGGCAGCTATCTTCTGATGTTCAACCCGGAGATCGTAAAACGCACCGGCCCCTATCTGGCCCAGGAGGGGTGTCTCTCTCTTTCCGGCACCCGCCAGGCCAAACGGTGGCAGAGCATCAAGGTGCAGTGGCAGAACGAAAAATTTCAGACCCGCATCAAGACCTTTACCGGCTGGACCGCCCAGATCATCCAGCATGAGCTCGACCATTGTGACGGCATCCTGATCTGACCGGCACAAGGGAAGGAAAGCAGGATACGATAAACCAAACGGCCCTGGCGCAGTGTTCTTGTTAAGACACCTGCGCCAGGGCTGTTTGTTGCAAAGCGGCAGCGCATTTTGGTATAATGAAAAAAATGCGGCAACAAGGGAGGCTGAAGGATGATCCGCGTAGCGATCGTGGAGGACGAAGCTGCCGTGCGGGAGCAGCTTAGCGGATACCTGCAACGGTACACCCGACAGTATGGTACAGGGTTCGAGATCCATCCGTTTGAGGATGGGATGGAGATCCTGGATGATTACCGTCCGGTATATGATATCATCCTGCTGGATATCGAGATGAAGCATCTGGACGGGATGGAGACTGCGTACCGCATCCGGCAGCTGGACCCGGAAGTGATCCTGGTGTTTATCACCAATATGGCACAGTATGCGATCAAAGGGTATGCAGTGGGTGCGCTGGATTATCTGCTGAAACCTGTGCCTTATTTCGCTTTTTCCCAGCAGCTGCAAAAAGCGGTGGAAAAAGTCCAGCGCCGTCAGCGCCGGTATTTGGCGGTGCCGGTATCCGGCGGACTGCGCAGGCTGGACGTCTCCCGGGTGTTTTATATCGAAAGCCAGGGGCACCAGATGCACTTTTATACGGAGGATGGCCATTTCATTTCCACTGGCACCCTCAAGGCGCTGGAAGAAAAACTCTCCGACTGTCCTTTTGCCCGGTGCAACAGCGGCTATCTGGTCAATTTGGCCCAAGTCAGCGGCGTACAGCAGAACGAGGCACAGGTGGGGCCGTATCAATTACAGATCAGCCGCCCCAAACGCAAGAGCTTTTTGGCTGCGCTGGCAGATTATATCGGCGGGGAGGGGATCTGATGGCACTGCCGGATATTCCAAGGCTGTACACGGCTCTGGCGGAGTGGCTGGCTGTGATGGTGTACGCCCTCAATCTGCCCAAACGGGGCGGCAGCCGGCTGCTGTTGGGCGGAAGTGCTGTGTTTGGGCTGCTGTTGGGCGTCTTTTTGCAGACGACCGGGGATGTGCCGCTGGTCTGGTGGGTGCCCTGTATGGCGGCAGCCATCGGCCTGCAATATTTGTTTTTGTACAGTCTGTGCGCAGTGGGCTGGCTGGATGCAGCGTACCATTGTGCCCGGGCGTTTACACTGGCTGAGTTTGCTGCCAGTGTCGAGTGGCAGATCCACTGCGCCTTATTTCCCCACCGGCAAGGGGGCGACTGGATGGCGGTGGTGCTGCTGCTGGCCGTATACGGGGCGGTATACGGTCTGGTGGTCTGGCTGGAGCGCACCCGTCCCCGTCCCACAGAACAGCTGGAAGTCAGCTACACGGCGGCACTTGTGGCAGTGATCATGGCACTGACGGTGTTTGCCGTAAGCAACCTGAGCTTTTTGCAGCAGCCCACGGCCAATATGAGCGTTTTCTATATCCGGACCCTCGTGGATTTCTCCGGGGTGCTGATCCTGGCGGTGCAGCATGACCAGCTGCGGGAGCAGGCTCTGCACAGTGAATTGGCGGCAATGGACAGCGTGCTGCATCGGCAATACGAGCAGTACCAGCGCAGTAAAGAGGGTATTCGGATGATCAATGCCCGCTACCATGAGCTGAAAGTGCAGATCGCACAGATCCGAGCAGAGCGGGACCAAGCCAAACAGGATGCCGCTCTGGCTGCGATGGAAAAACATATCCGGCAGTATGAGGCGGAAAACAAGACCGGAAACCCGGTGCTGGATACCCTTCTCACCGCAAAAAGCATGTACTGCCAGCAGCACAGCATCCAACTGACCTGTGTGGCGGATGGACAGCTGCTGAATTTCCTTACGACCCGTGAGATCTGTACTCTGGTGGGTACGGCGCTGGATAATGCCTGCGAGAGTATGCGGATGGAACCAAACCCGGAAAAACGCCTGATCCGTCTGGCACTTTATGCGCAGAATGGCTTTGTAATGCTCCGGGTGGAGAACTACTGCGCCGCCCCTGTGGAGCTGGGCACGGATGGGCTGCCGGTTCGCAGCAGCCATGGCGGTTATGATCTGAAAAGTGTCCGCGCTGCGGCCCAGCGCCACGGCGGAACTTTGACTTTGCATTGGGAGAACAACTGGTTTACCCTTCGGATCTTATTTCCACTGCCCCAAAAGCAATAATATTTTTACGGCAGGTGTCCCCTGCCGTTTTTTGCTGTCTGGCAGGATACACAAATACAGCCGGATAAAATTTGTGTGTTAGCACAATAAAATTTGAAACGTTATTGTAACTTTTGCAAATTATGCGGCTAAAACGACAGATTGTGCGGAGAACGGTTCGCTCTGCAATATATATGATAAAATGACATCAAGCAAAGGAGTGGACGCACTCCTGAGAACAGCCATGAACCGGGTCGTGTACCCAAAAGAGAAGGAGTTAACAGTTATGGCACAGAAAAAGAAGGACAGTAAGATGATGGGTAAGATCATCAAAACTGCCGTTTCGGGTGTGTTGTGTGTCGCATTGGCGGGCGGTATGGTTGCGGCCAATGTGCTGATCCCGCCTAATGCCAGCAGCGTGCAGAGCATTTTGGGCCTGAAGAGTGGAGGCATCGACAACAGCAAGGCAAAGACTGAAGGCATCAATATGGAATACAGCAAGCCCGGCTTTGACACAGAGGATGCGCTGGTTGAGGATGAGATCGCTCTGAATAAGAAGATCGCCGCCGAGGGTATCGTTCTACTGAAGAACGATGCAGGAAAGATGCCGTACAGCACGGATACGACCTTCAGCTTTGTCAGCCATTCGGCAGTCAGCTACATTGGCGGCAATAAGGTCGATATGAAAACTGCTTTTGAAGATGCAGGCTTTGGCGTTAATGAAGCGCTCTGGAAGTTTTATTCCGAAGGCAACGGCAAGGACTATGGTCTGGGTTCTGGTTCTATTTCCTACGGTGATGACGAGGACTTTTCCATCAACGAATGCCCCCTGTCTGTCATGAAAGCAGAGCCGGGTCTGACCGATTCCATGAAGAATACGGTTCCTGTTTTTGTGTTCAGCCGTGTGGCGGGCGAAGGCCGTGATATGCCCCGCTCCATGTACAACCACACCGATGTGGAAGAGGACAAGACCAAGACTTATCTGGAGCCGGATTCTACCGAGCTGGAGATCCTGCAGTATCTGAACGATAATTTTGACGATGTGGTGCTGCTGCTGAACTCCAGCGCAGCGGTAGATCTGAGCTGGGTCGAAAACTATCCCAATATCCACACCGTCATTTCGGCTCCCGCTATGGGTGATTATGGTCTGTGCTCTCTGGCAGAGATCTTCTCCGGCAAGGTGAATCCTTCCGGCCGCACCGTGGACACCTACGAGATGGATGCCATGAACAGCCCTGCCGCCCAGAACTTTGGCGACTTTGCCTACTATGACGAGGACGGTAACCTGACCAAGTACAACTATGTCAGCTACAAAGAGGGCATCTATGTTGGCTACCGCTACTACGAGACCCGCTACGAGGACAAGGTGCTGAATCAGGGCAATGCCGGTGATTACAACTATGCGGATGCTGTGATATATCCCTTTGGATACGGCCTGTCCTACACGGATTTCGAGTGGTCGGATTACGATACCAGCTGGGATGGCGATACCTGCACTGTGACCGTCAAGGTCACCAATACGGGTGATGTGGCCGGCAAGGATGTCGTACAGGTCTATGCACAGAGCCCCTATACCGATTACGACAAGGCAAACAAGGTGGAGAAAGCTGCTGTGGAGCTGGTGGGCTATGCCAAAACTGCAGAACTGGCTCCCGGTGCAAGCGAAACGGTGAAAATCACCTTCGATCAGGAGCAGCTGAAGTCTTACGACTACGTCAATGCCAAGACCTACATTCTGGATGCAGGTGATTACTATATCACTGCGGCTAAAAACGCACACGAAGCGGTCAACAACATCCTCTCTGCCAAGGGAAAGAGCGTGGCAGACGGTATGACTGCGGACGGCGACACTGCTTTTGTTGAAATCTACACCCCGGCAAACGGCACCGTGGATACCACGACCTACAAGCTTGACACCACGACCGGTGTTGAGATCACCAATCAGCTTGACCATGCAAACGGCGGGCTGCAGTATCTCTCCCGCAGTGACTGGACTGGCACCTGGCCGACCGTTGACGGCGAGGTCAGCGACCAGATCAGCACCTGGGGCAACCCCATCAATGGCACCGATGCCAGCGGCAAGGCTGCATCCTATACCTACCGCAAGACGATCAGCAAGGAGGACCTTGCAAAGCTGGATTCTTTTGATTCCCTGAACCCCACCGACTTCTCCACTCTGACCGATGAGATCGTTTATGGCAAGGATAACGGCCTGGGTCTGATCGATATGCGTGGTCTGGATTACGATGATGCAAAGTGGGACGCACTGCTCGACCAGCTGACCCCCAGTGATTATCAGACCCTTATCACGCAGTCCGGCTACGGCACTGCCGCGATCAAGTCGGTGGATAAGCCCTCCACGACCGACCGAGATACTGCCACCGGTCTGGTCAACTACAGCATCGATGCAAGCGGCAACCTCCACTTCAAGGGCAACATCACGCACTGCGGCGTGATCGTTCTGGCACAGACCTACAACGATGATCTGGCCTACCATTATGGCGAAAACATCGGCGATGAATCCTACTATTTGGGTGTTGATGGCTGGTATGCACCTGCTGTCAATATGCACCGCACGGCATTCTCCGGCCGTAACAGCGAGTATTATTCTGAAGATCCCTTTGTTGGCGGGCACATCGCTTCTCTCGAGTGCAAGGGCGTAGCCTCCCGTGGTATGTACGTCTTTGTCAAGCACTTTGCTGTCAACGATCAGGAAAACCACCGCGGCGACCGTGATGGACAGTTCAGCATTGCAACCTTCCTGAATGAGCAGGCTGCACGCGAGATTTATCTGGAACCCTTTGAAATGTGCATCAAGACCGATGACGTCCAGATGAATTACGCAAAGGACAACGGCGATGGCTCCTACAGCAATGCTACCAGAGAGATCCCGTCCGTGACCGGCGTTATGACTTCCTTCAACCGCATTGGCTATACATGGGCCGGCGGCAACTACAATCTTGTTACCGGTGTCCTTCGCAATGAGTGGGGCTTCCACGGATTCATTATCACCGATAATGCAAATACCGGCGTGTTCATGGATGCAGGTCAGATGATCCGGGCTGGTGCAGACGGAAAGCTGACGAACCTGCCTTCCGGCGCACGGTACACCTTTAACAAGGATGACGTTGCAGACTACCACTACGGTCGTGAAGCAATCCATAACATTCTGTACACCATTGCAAACTCCAAAACGATGAACGGCGGTATGCCGGGCAGCCGCTATCTGGCAAAGGTTGAGCCTTATCAGAAGGTCATCTACGCAGTGGATGGTGTCTGCGGCGGTCTGATTGCGGTTCTGGTCGTTCTGACGATCCTCCGCTTCCGCAAAAAGAAAGAGAACGTAAAAACCGTCTGATCAACACATAGGAACAGAAGGGGCGGCGGGCAAACGCCCGCCCCCTTTTTGATTGTCAGGAGAGACCCATGAAACACACAGATATCATCAACACCCTTACCCTGGAGCAAAAATGTGCGCTGCTTGCGGGTAAGACGACCTTTGGCACCCGGGCTATGCCTGGCAAGGGCATCCCCTCCATCACCCTGTCCGATGGCCCCAACGGTGTGCGCAAACAGGCCGGTGCAGCAGACCATTTGGGCCTGAATCCATCGGTGCCGGCCACCTGTTTCCCCACGGCTGTGACCATGGCAGGCAGCTGGGACCCGGCCTTAGGGGAGCAGGTGGGCGCCGCCATGGGCGAAGAGGCCGCTGCGCAGGAAGTGGCGGTGCTGCTGGGCCCCGGACTGAACATCAAGCGCAGCCCGTTGTGCGGGCGCAACTTTGAGTATTTTTCCGAGGACCCTTATCTGGCAGGTAAGATGGCTGCGGGCTATGTACGGGGTATCCAGCACAGCGGGATCGCTGCCTGCCCCAAGCACTTTGCTGTCAACAGCCAGGAGCTGCGGCGTATGGCCTCGGACTCGGTGCTGGACGAGCGCACCCTGCGGGAGATCTATCTCACCGGTTTTGAGATCGTTGTACGGGAGGCAAAGCCCCGGTCTATCATGTCCGCTTACAACTGCATCAATGGCACCTATGCCAACGAGAATCGTCACCTGCTGATGGACATCCTGCGGGATGAGTGGGGGTTTGAGGGAGCCGTGGTCACCGACTGGGGTGGATCAAACGACCATGCGCTGGGCGTTAAGAACGGTTCTACCTTGGAGATGCCCGCCCCCGGCGGCGATGCTGTGCGGGAGCTGTTGGCTGCTGTTGCCAGCGGACGCATTGCGGAATCCGATGTGGATGCCCGGGTGGATGAACTGTTGGAGTTGGTGCTGTGCGGCCATAAAGCTGTACAGGAACACAGCCGCACTTTTGATGCACAGGCACATCATGCATTGGCCCGGCAGGCGGCGGCCGAAAGTGCCGTTCTGCTGAAAAACCAGGATCATCTGCTGCCTTTGCCGAAAGGTGCAAAGGTGGCGCTGATCGGAGATTTTGCCGATGTGCCCCGCTACCAGGGCGCAGGCTCCAGTGCGGTAAACGCTCTCCAGGTGGATACCGCCCGAGAGATGATGGCCCATTCCGGGCTGCAGTGCATCGGCTATGCGCAAGGGTTTGACCGCCATGGCCGCCCGGATGCAGCGCTGCAGGCAGAGGCTGTGCTGCTGGCCAAAAACGCCGATGCGGTGCTTTTGTACCTGGGCCTGGACGAGATCAAGGAAAGCGAGGGCCTGGATCGTCCGGACATGAAGCTGGCAGAGAATCAGATCGCACTGCTGCACGCAGTGTCACAGGCAAACCCGAATGTTGTGGTGGTGCTCAGCGCCGGTGCTTCGGTGGAAACGCCCTGGCTGGGGGACTGCAAGGCACTGCTGTACGGCGCCCTCAGCGGACAGGCGGGGGCAGGCGCACTGCTGGACCTGATCACCGGGCGTCAGAATCCTTCCGGCAAGCTGGCCGAGACCTGGGCTGTGTCCTATCAGGATACCCCCGCCCGGGATCACTTTGGCGGGGACGGCCGGGCTGTGCAATACCGGGAGGGGCTGTATGTGGGGTACCGCTACTACCAGACGGCCGGTGTGCCTGTGGCGTTCCCCTTTGGGCATGGGTTGAGCTACACCACCTTTGCCTATTCCGATCTGATGGCCTCACCCAAGGGGGCAAAGCTGACTGTGACCAATACCGGTAATGCGGACGGCGCCGAGGTCGTGCAGCTGTATGTGGCAAAACCCAACGCACAGGTGTTCCGTCCCCAGCAGGAGCTGAAGGGCTTCGCAAAGGTCTTTTTGAAAGCGGGGGAAAGCCGCACGGTTGAGATCCCGCTGGACGACAAGGCTTTCCGTTACTGGAACGTCAAGACCCAACACTGGGAAGTGGAAGGCGGTACCTATGAGCTGCGGGCAGGGGCATCCAGCCAGGATATCCGGCTGACAACACAGATTCAGGTACAGGGGACGGATGCACCTTTGCCCTACCGGGAAGTTCCGCTGCCGCATTACCAGTCCGGCTGTGTCCACATGGTTACCGATGAGGAGTTTGCTGCCCTGCTTGATCGTCCTTTGCCGGAAGATAAGGTGGCCATTGACCGGAACATGACCCTTGGCGAGCTTGGTCACAGCCGCAGCCCTCTGGGCTGGCTGGTGGCAGCGGTACTGCGTGCTCTGCTGCGAGCCAGCATCAAAAAAGGCAAGCCGGATCTGAACATCCTGTTCCAGTACAATATGCCCCTGCGGGCTATGGCGAAAATGACCGGCGGTGCAGTCAGCATGGGCATGGTGGATGGCATTGTGATGGAGCTGAAAGGCTTCTGGGTCCTGGGCATCCTGCGGGTACTCTACGAAGCCGTTAAGAACATCGTGCTGAACAAACAGCTGGAACATCGCCTGCAAAAAAGCTGAGGGATCTTTTATGAATATCTGGAATACCTTTGCGGCCAAGCACCCGGCCGCTGCGAAATGGGTGCGGGAGGGCGGTCTGTTTGTGATCGTCTCGAACCTTATCACTGTGTTCAAATACCTGCTTCTGCAATTTCTGCCCAAAGTCTTTGCGGGTCTGCCGATGGTGGACTTTGGATGGCCGGGCATTGACATCACCTTATTTGGCGAGACCTTCAAATGGAACATCCTGGGCTATGACGCAGCCCATGGCGGGCTGCCCTACTTCTGTGCCTACATGGTGGCGATGGTGCTGGGCGAGGTGATCAACTTCCCCATCCAGCGCAGCTTTGTGTTCCGCAGCAAGGGCAACCTGGCAAAGCAGATCGGCTGGTATGTGCTGGCGTTCTGCATCATCACCTGCATCGTCAACTCCATCAACTGTATCTGGGTGGCGGTGGCCGGGATGTTTGTCCCGGACTTCATCTACAACATCGGCACCACGGTGCTCAACGGCGGCATCTCGATGGTGATCTTCTTCTTTGTCAACAAGATCATCTTCCCTGAAGGGGCCGCAAAATAATTTCTGCCATTCTCATTTTTATTTTTCTTCTTCATACAGATAGCCCTGGCGCAGTGTCCTTGCTAAGACACCCGCGCCAGGGCTGTTTGTTTTATCGTGGGATACACAACGAAAAACCAGGTACACGATCGCGGTCTCCCGGTAGACTTTCCCTGCCGTTGACCACCGCGGGCTAACCAACAGCCCACTG